>MDTC01148003.1_pt1 | contig 40372 bp, 24 predicted proteins | sample 811181 | NCBI WGS metagenome assembly MDTC01 (sample SAMN05326644, study PRJNA326480) | marine metagenome | isolation source: seawater | place: Pacific Ocean: North | collected 2011
CCCGCCTAGTGCGCGCGGTCACCGTCTTAGCTGGCCTATGGCTCGTGGGCCTGGGGCCCATTCTCTTAAATGCTCTGCGCGTTCAGAACTGTAATCTTCTCGAAGGAACTCTTCTGTTCCTGATTTTCCCAGCGCTCGGCAGTGTGGCGGCTTTTCTTTGGGGAAACGCGTCTGAAAGCATCCGTCCAGATAAAGGTATGCGCCTCTTTTTGGGCCTTTGGTTTCTGTTTATTGTCTATGGACTCTACAAATTCTTTGTCCATCCCCCCGTCGACATCTATACGCCAATATTAGGATATTGGCCTGGTGCAATCTACGACGATGTCTTCCTAATCGATGAGCGCATCTGGCTCTCCAGATTTGAGGATTTGTCCATGGCCTTATCTGGGCTCGTCTTGGTCAAGCTCTGGTCAAACAGGCGCGGGCATGGCTGGCAGCGATGGTTTAGAACCGGTCTCGTGGGCTCATGTCTTTGGCTGATTCATCTCACGGCTGTCGACAGCGGGGTTCATCGGAACAAAGACTATATTCAATCCGCCCTCGGCGGACATATTAAGACAGATAACTTCAATATTTATTATCCAGGTCGCTGGTCTAAACAACGGATTATCCAACTTCAGTATGACTTAGAGTTCTACTACGTGGAGTTGGCTCGTTTCTTTCTGCGAGGCCCAGCCGAGCCCATCAATGTTTATTTCTACGAGTCCCCAAAACAGAAGAAGTGGTTGATGGGCGCACGCCGAACGCGCATCGCAAAACCGTGGCAGTGGTCTTTCCACGTCGACAAACCACGACTCGGTCTATCGACCATTAAACATGAGATGGCCCATGTCTTTGCCGCCCTCTATGGCCATGCCCCACATCGTCTGAGTCTCACGCATTCAATCGTACCCAACATGGGGATCATCGAAGGCGTCGCAGAAGCGGCGACATGGCCCACCAAGCGACTCGACCTGCATCAATGGAGCGCCGCGATGCATGAACTTAAGCTCGCGCCTAAAATCACGCATGTCTTGGCACCGCAGAAGTTCTATGGGCTCAATAGCCGAACCGCGTACACTCTGTGTGGTTCATTTGTTCGTCACGTCTACGATACCCATGGACCAGACCGTATCTGGGATGCATATCGGGACGGACAATTCACGCGAGGTGTCCCAAATGAACTCAGTCCACTATTGGAAGAATGGACGGCGAGATTGGCGAAGATTAAAGTGCCAAGGGCCGCCCTATCCGAGGCTCGCAATAAATTTGATAGGCCCAGTATATTTGGACGTGTCTGTGCTCGAGAAATTGCATCACTTTGGCGGACCTACCGGCAAGAAAAAGGGCGAGGTAAGCAGACGGAGTCGTTGGCAACCCTCAAAAAGATACTGGGACACTTACCGAATAACCCAACCGCGCGGCTAGCCCAAATCGATACGCTGACTCAACTAAAAGAAATCGAGGCTGCGCGCTCGCTTTCAGCGGCGCTTGTTGAGGACAAGAAAGCTGGCGGTGTAGCACGCAACTTGGCCACCGAGCGCCTGATTGATCTGGATGTCCAAATGGGCCAAATGAAAGACGCTGCGTCCCGGTACGAGCAGCTGAGTAAAAGCATCTTTTCTAGGCCGAGATTACGCCAATTAAGTGTCAAGTCGGCTGCATTAGACCACCCAGAAGCGGTCGGTCCCCTGATGCGCTATCTCAGCAGTAAAATGACACCACAGAAAAGGTTAGCTGAGCTGCAGACCGTAGAGACACAGACGGGTCCATGGCCCGTGCTGACCTATCTCATTGCCAGGATTAGGCTTGCACTTGACCAAAAACAAGAGAGCGCAGACCTCTTCACACAAGCCAGTAAAACCGTTCAAGCCGTCGGTCTGGTCTATGAATCACGACTCCAATTGGCCCAAATCCTCTTCGCATCACGTTGCTATGAATTAGCATCCAAAGCATATGAACAGCTCGCGAGAAACGAAACACTGTCTATTCTACCGGCTGAGCAGGCAGGCCTTGAAGAATGGGCGAGACGAAGCCGTTTTTTCGAAAAACATGTGCCAAATATCAAGATTCACTGCCCCATCAAGATTGACATGGAGGTGTTTGATGCAGAATATGCCGGAGAGACTGGATTTTGAATCAGTAACTGGGCTACAGAGGAATAGGTCGAGAGTCCGTCTGGTTGAAATGGGCAGTTTGCCCGACTAAAAGGAGTAAAATGTGAGCAGCTATCGAACGCTCAAATTGGCTTTCAGCATCGCTTTAGTGGTTCTTACCGCGGGGTGTGGCTCACGCTACATCCCAGGAACCAAGATTAAATTTACTGAAGAACGCCAGGAACTCTTTCGAATGGTGGAAGTGTATCAAACAGCGCTGGAACAACGCGACGAAAAGACGCTGCGTAAAATGACGAGCCTTCGGTATTACGAGAATGCCAGCACAACCACGGACGCAACAGACGATTATGACTATAACGGCTTGGAGAAGGTTTTCGCTGAACTGAAGAACTCAGTTAGAGCGGTGAAACTGAAGCTACAAGTTAAAGAAATCACCGTGATGGGTGACCGAGCGCGTGTTGATGTGGAATACGAGGCCCAATATCTAATCGCTCTGGGCGAACAAGATCGCTGGGAGACAAAAAGCGATAAGAACCGACTCGCCTTCATTCGAGAAGAAGGCGAATGGCGGATTATTTCTGGCCTATAACCCCCTACTCATATTCAGTCTTGTCATCATCAGGGTCAGCAAACTCATCCACATCCGATGATAATTTATGCACAGCAGTCTCTAGGTAGTCTTGACGTCTAAGCTCGTCTGAACCGTCATGTTCGTCGCCTTCAGAGTTGACCGACGCGCTTTCGGCTGCCATCTCAAATCGAAAAGCACTGGCTTCATTAGATTGGTCGACGCGCCTGTCTGCAATCAGTGCAGGCCCATCTAAGACTGCATCGTCTGGTGGTCTCGGTAAAAGTCCCTCCGCCGAGGACGATAGGTCGACCTGTTTGTCTGGCTCCACTGACCCAAGCGCAGCCCCCTCATCTGCATCAAGCTGATGGACACTGGAGGCACCTTGAGACAGCTTGTCCCGATCACCGTCAAGACCGACCAAATGCTGCTCGGCCATCGTCTCACCGACATACTGATTGACGTCCTCATCCTTCGACTCAAGAATCATTGATGGCGAAACATCCTGAGAAAGGTCCAAATCTATTGAACCATCATCTTGAATATGAAGCGGTGCGGAATCCGGCTCTATCAAGTGTCGTTCCGGCCGCTGATTTTTAAAATGGTCGAGGTCATCTCGAGACGCTGAATTCACTGCATCTGACTCATCTGGCCGTGTCTCAGATGATGACTTTGCTGCCACTGATGGCGTCTGAGTGTCGGCCAGTTCATTACAGATAGACTCCGCCAAAGGGCCTTCTGATTGGTCATCCAACTCGTCTTGCGGGTCTTGGCCAACGGCCGATGCTTGACCCTCTCCGCGTGTATCAATGCCGTCGAACGCCTCCGAGGCACCATCGGACTCAGCGGGCTTGGATGCCGCATTATCAACCACAGGCTTATTAATGGACTCCTGGAACTCGGACTCGAGGTCACTGGAGCCCTCGTCGGGCGCAACCATCGACTCCGCCCCGTCTGCCGCCATCTCTTCATCAATGGGCTCATGGCCGGAGCTCCCGTCCGACTCGACATCCAACTCGACATCCGATTCCACCCCGTCAGGCGCGATTACCGATGCGACCGCGTCGTCAGCCAGCTCTTCATCGATGGAGTCATGGGACTCGGACTCGGGGCCCTTGGAGCCCCCATCGGACTCAACATCCGATGCGACCGCGTCTCGCGTTTGAGCCTGGACTCCACCCTGAGACTCTATTGAGGCATCACCAGACTCAGCAGCCCGCCCCACATTGACGTCAGGCCCCTGATTTTGCGAGGACTGGTCGGACGGCGATTCGATTACATTAGAGCTGTCATGAGACCCTTGAATCGATTCCACGGCTGTCCCGTCGGGTTGCGCTGCGGCAACGCCATCGGACTCGGATTTCAAATGCGCTTCGCCAACAGCCGAACGGCGGGGGTCTACATCCTGAACAGGCGCCACTCCACCCGTCTCCAGCTGATTGTTATCACTGCTGACTGAACTGTCGAGAGGATCAGCGGGCAACGCCTCGAGGTTTGCCGCTGGCGACTCGGATGAATCTGTGACCGCCATGTCTGGGAACGCACCAAAGCTGTCTCCCAAAACCGGGTCATAATGAACGTCTTCGAGACCCATGAATTCAGGGCTAAATGCGTAACTATAGAGTCGAGCCATACTCGGCTCCATAGTCAATAATTCTCTGAAGTCATCAGACCCTGTAATCGCCAACATCCGAGTCGATTCAGATTCGGTTTTGAGCGCTTTTATTGCGGCGGCTAGATCTCGCGAGATAAATAAGCCGAAACGATTCGCCGACGCATAAGCCCAATCAGCCCAATCTAGAAATGCATCGACACCCGCATCGACGACGGCCCGGGTCAGGGATTGCATGTTGGTCAAATCTGATTCATTGACGTTTTCATGGAGAAAAACGGCCCAATATTCGATGGACGCTTCGCCGACGCCGGTCATCAAAGCGTATTCTGGTCCATTCTCAGGCTCAGAGAGCGCAATGGCTGCAGCTAAGATACCTAGACTTTCTTCTGGGGGAATACTGCTCAAAAAGCCAAACTGCCCCCGGCTCAAAAAGAGGGTGCGTGCCAACAAGAATAGACTTTCAGACCGATTGTAAGACTCGGAATTGTCTTCGTTGAGGGCCACTCTTGGTGGTGCAAACCCAAGAGTTTTGATCAGTTGAGTGTTGTCGCTGAGATGACCGTACTCAAAATCATCCCATCCAGCAGACGCAACGATACACGCTGAGAGAGCAGACAATGCATTGTCCGCTGCCTGCCATTCGTCTAACGCCTCAGCCCGTGCGAGTCGGAACGCATTATCCAAAGATGGCCCGACCAAGCCGATGAGGTGAGCCAAGAGCGCATCGACAGCAGCAGCCGCCTGTGTCTGATGAGAATGCACATGTGCTACATTTACGTCTTTTAGTTCAACAGTATCCATCAACGTGTTGAGCTGCATCCGTTCTGGCTGAGTACTTCGCCCTAGCAGGTTCAACAACCCCAGTGGTGTCAGCGCATGTTCAGGCGTGTCCGAGGCCTCAAGTAAACGGACCAAATCCCGAAGAGCATCGACCTCTCCAGGGCGACATAGAATGGATGCGAGACGGTCACCCAACCCTTGTTTGAGAGCGTCAGCGCGGCCCGTCTTAAAATATATTTCGCCGTATAGAAAGGCACGCGCATCCAAGACCGGGAAGGTTTGTGGACCGGTCGCCCTAAGTCGCCCCGAGATCTCGAGCGCATGTTCGATATGACCATGGGACGCGTACCAGCGGAGCAGCCTCAGCCGGTGCGAGGCCGTCCAGCCCGATAAAGACTCAATTGCTAGAATAGACAACAAGCGTCCCTCGTAGAGAGCTAAGTCTGGATACGCCTCGAACATATTGAGCAGGATCTCTGTAAATTGGTCAATCTCTGGATGCTCCGAACTTGCTGAAATGAGTGCATCACGGGCTGCATCAAAGTCTGACTCTAGGGACAGAAGTTCGGCTCGACGAATGTGCAGTTTGGCCTTAGTCGTCCCCCTTAATCCTGCGTCGACCAAGCGCTCAATGATCACCAATATGTCTCTATTTTCGCCCCTCGATTCCATAGCAGCAAGTAACTTAAGCAGCATGAGAGGATCGGTCAGTCCCTCAGCAATTGCGCTTCGATACAGTTTAATGGCGCGGTGATGGCGTCCTAGGTTTTCTTGCAAAATAAGGCCTGCATGGGCCATCGCTTTTGCGCGTTCGTCGGCGCCGTCCTTGACCTCCGACAATTTTTGCCAATACCGAGCAGCCGCTTCCCAGCGCTCTGATCGTTCTTGTATGACCGCCAGAGCTTCATAGGAATCAGCCTTGGTCACCTCATATCGCGCGGCCGCCTCAAAATGATGAATGGCCTGCACATCAAGATCGATTTCCGCGAGAGCCTTGGCTCGCCTCAAATGTTCATTTGCCCTTAAAACATCACCATTAGCGCCAGGTAGAAAGCTGGGTAACGGCGTTTTGTCATAGATATGACCTGCCGACACGATATCACCCGCAGCAAAGAGTTGGTCAGCATAGAGCTGTGAAGACTCTTTGACGTGAGGCGCTCTCACATAAGCTGCATCCAGTAAGGAGAGAACATCATCGGTCTTATCTATTTCAATTCGACGCAGTGCGCGAACGACCTGGAGGTGTGCTAACCAGCCGGAAAACGGCTCGCGGATCCCCTCATCAAGCCCGCGATCGTAGCGTTGAATCATCAGTTTCCCAAGCATCTCGATGGTGTCTATATCTTGATGAACCAGCATCAATTCTGCTAACCCCATGAGCGCATGTGCCGAGTGTCCATCCGCGGCTAAAGCATCACGATAGGCGACGATCGCACGTTGGTCATCCTCCGCCGTCTCCCGTTCAAATTCAGCCGTCTCGCAAAAGCGGTTAGCCCGATCCTCGGCCGTTCTTGCCGACTTGACACGGGCGATAAAAACGGAACGCATCAAGGGAATGTCTTTTTCTCGTCGCCCATGACGCATCACAACACTTTGTGCTTCCTCAGTACTGGGCGCCCGCTCCAAAACCTGAGACCAAAGTTCGACCGCTGCACCGAGGTCGCCCATACCTTGAATTGCTCGCGCGCCCTCGACCAATAACAAGACGTCATGAGGCGCCTCCGTCAACTGCGCGAGTTGCTGAACGACAGCGGCCAGCCGCGGCACGTCTCTCAATCGCACCAAAATCCTTTTCAGCCGATTCAAAGCCACTGTGTTTTCAGGATGAACGGCCAGAAGTGCGTCGTATGTCTCTGCGGCCGCAGCAAAGTCGAGAATGTTCAGCTCCAGAAGTTCGCCTAATTCCATGTGCCAGATGATGAAGGCTTCATCTGACTCAACAGACGCGTCTACAAAGAGTGATGGTCCAAATTCTCGAAAGAGCGCCACCAGATCTTCATGTTTTTTCTGACGCCGCTGCAAGTCCGCAACACGCCGAGCGAGACCAATATCTCCATCTGACAAGCTCAGCGCTTCACTCAAGGCGTTCAGCGCTGTCTGAGGCCGATCAAGATGTAGCAATGCCAATCGCTCGACCAACAATAAAACGGGTAGTCTAGTGTTATCTTGAGCGTCCTCTAAGCCTGTCTCCAACAGGCCAAGTAATTGTCCGGCCTGATGTCGTGTCGTGACCAGCGGTTCGATGCGCAGCAGGTAATCCAGTCCAAGCCCCCCCAATCTGAAACGGACCAAAGACAAGTCGAACGCGTGGTCACTTTTCACAAAGTGCTTATTTGCGATAACGATGCGCTCATCGATCACGGGAATGGACAGAGTCTCTGAGCAATGCTCCATATACTGTCGAAGCAAGTCATCTAGAGCAGTCCAATCCTCACGGCTGCGCTGAATATGAGCAACGGCTTCAAAAGCGGCTGCGTCATCGGGCTGTTCTTCCAGAATACTTAAGCCCGCTCGCTCTGCAACCAGGGCATCGCCGGATCGCGCGGTATGCAGACGTAGAACTTCCCTCAGAAGATGCAAGCGCCTTTCGCCGCGAGTGCGGCCGGCTTGCCGCTCGAGTACCGTGGTCAGTTCACCGAATTTCGCGGCGTCTTCCAGGAGTTTAATTCGCTCATCGATGACACGTTCATCATCGGGCGCAAGTTCTTCAATCAGGTTCAAAACGCGGGCTGCATCGTCTGTTTGACCAAGTGAGCGATGGAGTTCAACGGCACGTCTATAGAGACCGATACGCGCGTCTGACTCTTCGACCCATGCCGCTTCATCTTCATAAAAGCGGGCGACATCTATGGTCATCCCTTCATCGTCAGCCCAAGATTCCAGTATGCGTCGGGCCTCATCATCTGACGGACGTAGCGAAACGGCGCGCTTCAGAGTTGAATACGCCTTGCCGCGATCACCAAGCTTTTCATCTTCAACATAAGCTCTTTGGGACAGAAAGTGGAATCGTTCAACTGGGTCATGAGTCAGATCGGTCATTAACTCAAAAAAGCGAACGACTAAGGGCCATGCGTCCAGTCCGTCGGCCAATCTCCAGATGTCTTGCCTGATGACGTCATCATTGGGTTCGATCTGATACGCTTGGAGATAATATTCCAGTGCCGACTCCAAACCATCTGTTACGGATTCAAATAGCGTGGCAAAACGAATGAGTCGTGGTTTCCGCAAGCTGGCGTCTAGGTCTTTTGTGGCCATGCCAAATAGGTCGGGGATCCGATCAAGATACCCATATGTCTGAGCGAATTGAAAAATAGCGTCATCGCCAACGAGGCCCTGACTCTGAGTGACCGCGTCTGAGAGTAGGCTAAACGCTTCATCTTCTCGACCGCAGCGCTCCAGGGCCAATCCGGCTTCTAAGAAGAGTTCAGCGCGACTCGCCTCAGTGTTTTCCGCTACAAACCTCAGAGTCTCCGCCAACCCAAGCCAGATCGGCTTGTCGTCATTGAGTCTTGCGGCTGCAACCAATTCATCGACGAGGTCACTCCGATCGGGTCTTTCTGAGACCGCAAGCTGTAAGTATTCAAAGCCTGTTTGATATTGATTGAGTTCAGTGAGGGCAACGCGTGCGGCGCGGGCCCGTAATTCGGTTCGCTCTTCGAAATCAACTGAGTGCTCTGCCGACAAGGCAAGTGCACCTACATAATCCTGCCAACGGCCTAACTGCGGAGCCAATTCCGCCATGCGCTCCAGCGAATCTCGTCTCGCGCCGTCAGCCAGCGCATGAGAGCGAAGCCAGCATTCGAAGGCTAACTTGTTGTCGAATTGACCGTCTTCAACCCAATTGGCCGCATCCGCAAGATATTGCCCCGCCAGAGTGACATTGGTCGCACCTCGTGCCAGCGTGTCAAGCGTGCGAAACATCTCTAAACGACGACCCTGCTCACAGTACAGCCGCCACAGTGCATTCAATGCATCTTGAGCTGTATGCTCAATCAGCAAAACGGCTTCCCAATGATGAACGGCAGCCCTGGGGTCATTGACCTGGCCTGCAGCCAGGTGCGCGAGCCGTCGATGAAGCAAAGCAACATCCGCAGGGTCAACGGTCAGTTCCTGAGCGGATTTAAGGGCATCATACACCGTTGCGACATCACCTTTTTCGCCTGCATATGTCTCCAATCGCAGCCAGGGTTCCACCGCTGTCGGTTCGAGTGCTGCAAGTTTATGGAAGACCGTAACAACGGCATCATATCGATCGGCGGCTGATTGGACATCGATCAGGCGATCTAGAGCCAATTTCCGGTTCTCGAATGGCTGACAATCTGCGGCCAATCGGTCGAGGTATGAGATCGCGAGGTCCACTTCGCCACTCACTTCGGCGAGGGTTGCGAGCCTATCCAGTGCCTCTCCATCATCACCCAACTCATCCAGAATCAGCCGCCAACATGCCTCTGCTGTTGCCGATTCATCAGATTGGTCACAGGCGCGTCCGATGGTCCGAAATAGGTCCAAATCAGTCTCGCGTCTGTCGCAGGTAAACCAGCGTTGGCCGTAGCGTACAAGCGATGCTACGTCCCCTAAAGTCTCTGCCAATCTGATGAGTTCTTCAAGGATGGTCAAATCATCGGAGGCCAGGTCATGAGCCTTTGACCACGCATCAAAAGCGCCCTTTGAGTCGCCGATTTTTATTTCGGCAAGGATGGCCTCTTCTTTGAGCAAGGCCAGCTTCAGTGCATCGGATTCTGAAATAGAGAATCGACGCCGAATGATCCGACGGACGTCATCATCGCGTTCGCCTTGTGCATAGAGTTTCTGAAGTGCATTGAGAGCCGTATCGTCGTCTTCGTCAAGACCGAGATACTGCTCCCAAGAGTCGATTGCTTGATTCAAGTCATCCGCAAGGTCCGTTAACAATTGTGACCGTTCTCGCAAGACGGCGATCTGTGCACGGTCCGGATTCATTTGCCAGACGTCATCGAGGGCGGCCAAAAGGTTGGGCTTATCATCCATTTCCCGATAGACGGCCAATAAACGATATCTGGGTTCAAGCGCCTCGGGTGTCAGAGCAATTTCATGGCGTACGACACGTTCGCGCAATTCCGGGGACGGTGATCCCGATTCAAGAAGTGCGTTCATCTCAGCGATATAGCTCTCTCTTGCGATCGGAGCTGCCCCTGTCATTCGTTCCTCGATGATACGGACCTGGCCAGGTAAATTACCCGCACGTTGGTACAGCTGCGCCAGTAAGGTCGAAGCGGCCTCATCGAGTGAGCGGCGATGAAGCAATGGCTCGAGTGCAGCGACGGCACCCCCTGTGTCGTTGAGTTGATTCTGTAGCAGAATGGCCCACTGGGTTCTGAGATTAACCTGAGCGGCCTGAGTGCCCGTCTCGAGTAAATTAATTCGACTTCTTAGAAGCTCTGCTAAGGCGATCCAGTCTTCGAGTGCTCGATAGCAGCCAGACAGACCCGAAAACGCATCTTCATCTAAAGGCCATTGCTGCAGGATAGCCCGATGGCGATTGACGGCTTCACCTAAATCGCCATGGGATTTATGAATTTCTGCGAGTCGCCGCATCCAGCGGAGACGCACCATTTCAGATGCAATCTTTGTCCCGTTCTTATCCAGGGCCAAAGTGAGAAAGTGCGAGACTGCGCCTGTGTCTCCCTCCCCTTCCGCCGCGTCAACCGCGGCCTGAACTTGTGCTGTATCAGAAATATCCAATTCGAGCAGAGCGTCCCAGACACGCCTGATCACATGCCAACCAGCATCATTTTTTTGATAGATCTGGAGAGCCTGTTCCAAGGCGTTTTTCTTCACCGCGATATTTAGAGGCTTCTCGCGCGCGCCCTCCAGCCATCGTGCCAATGTCAGGTCGTCGGCATATTTCTCGTATTGCTGGGTTACCCTCAAAAAAACCGAGGCATCGCTGGGCGAACGGGCGGCCGCACTGTTTAGAGTCTCTAACCCTTTTTGAACGTCTCGAACAAACTCCAGATATAGATAACTGAGTTCTAATTCCAAGCGTGACGCTTTGGATGAGTCTCCGGCTTGTTCAATGCGTGCGACAATTTGTTTTTCGATGGCTGGAAAAGCCCAAATGTCCCCCACAAGGTCGGCGAGGGCCTCGGAGACGAGGTCTGAAAACTCATCTCCTGCCAAACGCAATGCATCACGTAAAATATCATAAGCAGCCACAGGTTGGGCAAGTTGTCGATGCCGAAGCCGCCCCTGTTCGAGTCTAATATCAACCTTTTGAGCCCGATCCGAAACCAGGGAGAAGCGAGTATCTAGCATTCCGTCGACTCGTTCCCAATTCTCTGAATCCCGATACTTTAACTCAGCGGCCGAGGCGTACAGGTCATTGTTGGGATCAAGCCGCAATGCCTGCAGATACCGATTGAGGGCGCCTTGATTGTCAGCCAAATGTTCGGCGGCGATGCAGCCAGCCCGATATGTAAGATGAGCCCGAGCTTCATCTTCGGGCACGAGGGCCGCATAGTCATCGAACAACTCAACTAAATCGGTCCATGATTCCTCGGCTTCGAGCAAGAGCGCCAAATGCTCAAAGCCTCCATCGGCACCGTCCCACGTCGCGCGGCGCATACCGACAATATACGGGGACAGGTCTCCCATGGTCGATTGTGCTCCCGCGTGAAACAGTTTAAATCGACGGGTCGCATCGAGCTGATTATGCTCGGCATGCTGAGCTTGACGTAAGTATAATCCGGCACGCTCATTGGGGCTGGTTCGTTCGATGCAAAGAGCCCAAACTCGCTGCGCTGATTCAGGTTTCCGTATGGAGTCATAGGCATCGACGAGCTCATCGACGATGGTCTTCGTCACGTCCCATCCATCAACGATGGAATCGAGAATATCCTGAGCGGATACTGAAACGGATGGATCGATGGCCAAGGCATCGCGTAGAGCACTGATGGCATCGAGAGGTTGTCGCAATTCGTCGACGCACAATGCGGCCGCCCGTAACCTGAGCTTCGCCTTGATCCGAGTATCAGCTGTGTGAGCGGCTGCATCGAGTATGGTCTCCACCGCTTCCCGGGCACGATTCCGACCGACCAAGAGCATGGCCCGTAAGGCTGCAACGGACTCGTCCGCAGGCCATAACCCGAGATGTGTCTCCGTGGCCGGGAGAAGACTCTCTTGGTCACGATCAGACATGCGTTTATGAGCCGCGATCAGAAGTCCTCTTGCTTGGTCTTGGTTTTGGGCGACATGAAGCGCGATGCGGATCGCATGCTCAAAATGAGTCTTGGTACGTTCGGGGCTTGCCGCCGTCATGGCTAATGTACGAAGGATCTTTGCCAATTCCGAGGCGTCGCAATGGGTCTCTACAAGTTGTATGAGAGTTGTCTCAACTACAAGCGGTGCATCAGCATCGATCACGTCTAATAGGGCATCGATGGCTTTTCGAGCGACTCTTGGCGTCAGCTCAGCTGCACGGCGATAATATGGGGCCGCTCGTTCCGAGTCACCCAATTGGACACGACAAACCTCCGCGATTTCGAAATATTTTTCCGCCCTCGCATCATCGGACCGCACCTGTTCTGCATCGGCCAGCAGCACTTGTACCAGCCGGCGCCAGCGCTGTTGTTCCAATTCATTGCTCATCCAGCTCCACCTCGAATTAGCCGCTAGGTTAATCTACATCGAACGGCTCGCAACTGCACCAATTGTTGTAAATATCTATCGATATGGACTGCTCTTTCAAATGGTCTCGTCAAAGCCCGGGATAACAAATCGCCCGGCGTGTCGTTTAAATATCCAGATCGAATCAGCTGCGCCGTTGAGTAACCCCGTTGCAGTTCTTGCGCGTGATGGTTACTTTCGGCATCACCATGATTAATCCCAATGAAATTTTGAAGGGCCTGCTCGTTCTCACTTGCCTAAACATGGGATGCGCGAGTCGACAATGGACATCGGCGCCGCCCACTGAGAGCAAAACACGCACTACACACGCACACAGCCGCTTCGTCTTTGATCACCTGTCGCGTGGACCTGTCGCAACCATTCTGATCACCTTTGGATTCGGCAGTATCGATGAGACGAAGAACAGCCGTGGCATTGCAGATGCCGTCATCAACGGCCTGCTGTTCAAAGGAGCCCCGCTGGCTGATGCACTTCAAAGGAAAGGCTGCTTCAGCGAGGCTTGGGTTGAGCCCACATTCACAGGTCTTGCCTTGCGAGCGGAGACGGCACAACTGGAAACGTGCCTGAGCCTTGTGTCTGATGCTCTTCGGAGTGAGACCGAGCATGTGATCTCGCCAAGGCCTACCCCCGTCAAGTCGAGGCGGGAACGCGCATTGGCGCCTCTCTTGGGCTTGACCTATTCGGGTCTCCAACTCGGGCAGGTTCCTGTTCGTTATCGTCGGCAATTAGACCCGCAGACCATCCACCAACTAAAACAGATGCGCTATCAGCCAAAGTTGGCACGGGCAGTGGTGATTGCAGATAAAGTCCATCATACCCAACTAAAGCAGTGGCTCATCTCTTCTTTCGGGGCGCCAACACTCGAGACAGTCAGAGGGCCCGATCCGAAGAGTCAGCCGCCCGAGCGAACCATGGATGTAGAGGTTCAGGCCGTATCCGCCGGACCTGCAGAAATCAGTATCGCGATTCCAATCACCATTGACTCTCCGCAGACAGCGGCTCGCGCGGACCTACTATCGGCCATCTTAAAAGAACGATTCACAAAACGGGTACGCGTCCGCAAACTCAATTGTGGGCATATACGCGCTTTCGTTTATTCACCTACAGGAGATGCTCGACTGATCGTGTCCGCACACTGTGGTCAGAAGAATATCGATTCCGTGTGGGATACGCTTTTCAAAACCATCGTCGATCTCCGACATGGCGAGACCACGCGCAGTGAGTTTGCGAGGGCATTAGCCACACTGGAATCTCAATTTACCCGAATTCGCTCCTTAGCCATCGAACGCGGACGAGCCAAGGCGACCCTCCAATATCGCTGGGCATCGGACTCCAATGCATCGACCCGCTGGAACGATGCACTCGGGCAACTGACACACACGTCTGACGACAAACTGATGGATGAACTGACGAGCGCCAAAGGACTTTCCGGCCTACTGCTCATCCCATCGAAGCAAAAAAGTGCGTCTTCGTCCTTGTATGCGGAGACGCTTAGAGAGCGTGCGAAAAGCCTTCTGGCGACCGTCAAAAACGACGCTAAAGAGGGGGTGCTCCAGGTTTCGCCCGGGACAAAACTGGTGCTGCGTTCGTCGCCAGACCAAGACGTAATCGCCGTCCATGTGAGCCTAACCGGAGGGTCTCGCCAGGCATCGCAGATTCATACAGGCGCAGCTCGAATGTCGGCTGCGATGATCGCATTGACGGTTCCCTCAGCCGATGTTTCAGTAAGTCCAGAGAGCATTCACATGACGGTGCTCACCTCCCCGACTGACGTAACCGAGACATTGATTCGAATTCAGAGTGCATTGGAGTCATGGCGACGGTGGTCCATCGACGAGTTCGAGTCAGCCCGTCAACAAGTCCTTGCCAATCTGGACATCAACATGAAGCAGGCCGACTGGCGATTTCAGTTTGAAGTCAATCGCGCATTGCAACGGGTTGAAGGATGGCTTGTGCCCGGCTTCGGACGAGTTCGCAGTGCCGTTCGAAACATCACACCTGCCCGTGTCCGGGCCTGGTTTGGTCGCTACGTCCAAGACACCCCTAAAACCATCGTGATCACAGGGCCAATTCATCGAAAACGTATGCTCGGCATCGTCAAAGAAACCATGGTAAGCCAGGTCCGTTCAAAAACTTCTCGCGCTGATTTAGTCTCTCCATCGAAGCCGAACACTGCATCTGACGTCAGCGTTGTCACGACAGATCAACCTCGCATGGCTGTGTTGTATCGGTACGAACGCCCATCTAATGTGGTCCGAGCAACTCTTCAGGTCATCGCGGAACTCTTGACCCGCACGCTGAATCGATCTGCACAGGCCTCGAATGGAAAAACTGTGCAGTACTCAGTGACCGCCACAGACCAGAAGAACAGCAGCTACCTTGTGATCAAGGTCACCTATTCTGGGCGTCGTAAGCCCATTGATAAAACCATTTCACAGGCACTGTTAAAGCTTGCAAATACGACTCTAGATCGAGATGAATTCCTTGTCGCGCGAGGTGCCTATGTCGGTCGAGGAGGCCTGACACTGTCCTCCCCAAAGCACCTGAGTCGATGGCTCTCGACGCAAGTTCTGCATGGATCTGGGTACATCACTCGCCGCGCCGTCCAAAATTGGAGAACAACAAGTGATGGCGTTTCACCGGTTGACGTACAAAAAGTTGCTGGCCAACTCATCAAAAAGGACGCGACAGTGACCAGGGTCATTGGTATGGCCGTCAATAGGGAGAGCAATGAATTGAAGGACGGCGCGCAATGAGTTGGTGGAAAATGAGGTTTCACTGCGATTTCGAGCGGGCTGATACGGCTGCATGGCTGATTGCCGAGGCCCTGGACCACCCGGTTGAAATCAGAGACCCCATGACGATGTCAGCCTCACATGAACACGCGGAAGTGGTGGTCGCCTTCGATGGTCAGCCAGACGATACAGTTGCCCAGCTGGTCCGATCGGCACTCGGCCCCTTAGGTTTATCCAATGTCACCGTTGAAACAACATCGAGTCAGGATGAGAGTTGGCGGGATGGCTGGAAAGCATTCTTCAAAGGCCAATTACTCACCCCCGACCTATGGGTCGGTCCCCCTTGGGAAAATAAACCAGATGTAAAAACCGCCGTACACATAGAGCCTGGACAAGCCTTTGGGACCGGGACTCACGAGACCACCCAAGGGTGCCTCATTACATTGTGCGAACTCTTGATTAAAAAGCCTCCATGCGACGTATTAGACGTTGGGTGTGGTTCAGCTGTCTTGAGTATCGCCGCAGCCAACCTGGGTCATCGGGTCGATGCCATTGATATTGACGAGGACGCATTGGGTAACGCCCACGATAATATCGAGCTCAATGGTGTTGGCCATAGAATTTCTGTTCGCCACGGTGGGGCCGCCATATGCAAGCGCACCTATCCGGTGGTTGTCGCCAACATTCTTGCACCCATACTTGTGGCAGAGGCGTCTCACATCTCCTCTTGCTGTGATGGCGACTTGATCTTGAGTGGCCTATTGGAACAACACCTTGGCAAGATTAGGGCAGCCTACCCCGATTGGCATCTCGTAGAACACAGAACACGCGGCGAATGGCAAGTTCTTCGATTACAGAGGGCATGAGGTGACTGTTCGCTGTAAAATAGCTGACGGAATTCTACAAAGCGCAGGTCCCTGGCTAATCAACGCTGAGCTCGAGCATTATCTGATTAGGGTTCATCGATTAAAAGTTGGTGATCAAGTGCTTGCATTCGACGGACACGGTTATGAGTGCGAGAGCAAGATTATTTCCACATCGAGCGGATTTGCCCTGAGTGGGATATCAGAGCCCAAAAAAGGACTGACCGGGGTTCCGATTACCATCTGCTATGGCCTACCAAAAGGCGATAAGCTAGACCGGGTCACTCGGCAGCTCACGGAGCTTGGCATTGGCCGACTGTTCTTGATTGAATGCGACCGCTCGGTCTCTAAAATTCACGGTCAACGGGCGGCGAAGAAGCTTGAACGTCTCAACCGGATTGTCGATGAGGCAGCCCGGCAAAGCGGCCGATGTGACAAACTCGAAATCTCAGGTCCCATGTCGATCGCCAAAGCCATTGAAACCTTAGCTGGCCTACCGGTTGTGGTTTTCGACCCAACAGGTCAGACAAGCTTGAATGAGGTCCAACATGGTGGTCAACTTGCAGCGTTCGTCGGCCCAGAGGGTGGATTCAGTCAAGGGGAACTGACGTCACTTCGTGAGGCCAATTCAGTCATTGTGAACTTAGGTGGGTTGATTTTACGCACCGAGACTGCTGCACCGGTAGCAGCGACTTTGCTTCTCAACGCAGTGGACCATTTCCGCGCCCCCAGCTCCCCCTGATCAATTCGCGCAGTATTCGACACATCATCTGAGATAGGTTCGGGGAGCTGACCGCAAAATAAGACGGTTTTTTTGACTAAAACGACATGTAGGATATACAATTACACCTGATTAAGCTTTCGGCGAGGCGCGCTATGGGTGGAATTGATGAATTTTGGGAACGGCTGCTCGACGCAGGCATCCTTGGACCCGATAGCGTCGGTCGAGCCCGCTCACGCCATGCTCAGTTTGGCGGTGGCCTTGATACGGCTGTACTTGAGTTTGCTGTACTCGATAATGACGAACGCATGTTCGTGCTTGAATTGGCCGCAAACACAATTGGCCTACCCGTCGCGCGGTCTGAGTACATCGATGCGCCTGACCTAGAAGCACTCGCCAGAATCAAGCGAGAGATTCTTCAACGCTACCCAATTATTCCGTCGCGAGAACTTGGCGGCCGACCGGTTTTAGTGGTGCCGTCTTTAATGGCTCATGAGCTCAACCAAATCAGGGCCACCGTCGGAGGAGGCTACAGGCTCTATGTTGGCTCGGAGATTGACTTATGGGAGGCCCTCACTCGGTTTGCAAATATTCCTTTGCCGAAACGCATTGAAACCATCTGGATGGGCGAATCTCCAAGCCTTGCCGACGTGATGGACGACGACGCATGTGGCCCTACAGCCGTGCCCAGGTCGACTCATTTGTTCGCGGCGGCCGGCCACGGGGTCTCCGGCATTGGTGACGACTCAGCTGAATTCGCAGCTCATTTTGGCAATGGCCGATCGCCCATCACCCGACCGGGCCGTCCACAGGCTCTTGGTCTCGCCGATACGGCCGACTTTGAAGAACGAAGAAATCGTGTGCTGCTTCGTAAACAGAGTGCGGATTCACCACATTTACGTACCTCAGACGACATGACACTGATGGTGAATCCACCCGTTGACGGTCAAGATTCCATCACTGGAGAGCTCAGCCCACCACTCGACAACTCGTCAAATGACACAATTCCACCAGCGACAGGGTGAAGATAGACGCGACTATCGACTTTGCACAATTGACTTTAGACGACCTTGGCGCTAGAACATGGCCGCAGAGACAAATTGGACGAATTGTGCGGAGTCGAACCGGGGACAAATGAGCGCAACTACACCGACCCATAATTTAGTAAGAGATCTGGCTGCCCTTGCGAAGCCGAGCATTACTATGCTGTCAGTCTTCACGATGCTTGCCGGCGTCTGGCTAGCGCCTGGCGACATAAACTGGTCAGCAATGCTGCTTGCGGTCATTGGAACAGCCTTGGTCGTTGCGGCTGCTAACACACTCAATTGCTATATCGAGCGAGAGTCCGACAAATTCATGGCGAGGACGAAGTCGCGACCCCTTCCAGCGGGTCGGATGCTGCCCAAAACCGCACTTTTTTACGGTCTGGCATTGGCACTCATCTCCGTGCCGGTTCTCACCTTCGGCGTCAATCCAGTCACGGGGCTGCTCGCAGCCATTGCTTTGGTGTCCTACGTTTGGATTTACACACCGATGAAGCAGATCAGCCCTTGGGCACTCTGGGTCGGAGCGGTGCCGGGCGCGATGCCACCACTCCTGGGTTGGACTGCCGTTCAAGGGCAAATCGAATGGCCTGGATTGGTGCTGTTTGGCATCATGTTCATCTGGCAACTACCGCATTTTATCGCTATCTCAATGTATCGGGATAGCGAATACCAACAAGCCGGTATTCGAACCGTTGCGGCGGTCAATGGGTGGTCAAACGCCACAAAGCAGATCTTCTTTTGGACGGCAGTTTTGGTACCATTTAGCTTCTTGCTGGTTCCACTTAACGTGACCGGTTATGGCTATCTCGTCTGCTCAGGCGTTCTTGGAGCCATTTTCGTTTGGAAAGCGGCCAAGGGCTTTCGGGCGGCGAATCCGAGTAAGTGGGCGCGGGGTATTTTCTTGTATTCCTTGATCTACCTGACACTGCTGTTTGCGGCTGTCGCCGTCGATGTGCTCGTCGGGAAAGCAGTCTAAGGCCCGTCCTTCGGTTCAACCAAGTCTTCACCTAACCCACTTAAGCGTCACACCTGTAGACCTGCGGCTACCCATAGTCGTTCTATGGTGAGGTCAGGCATGCACAATGCTGACTATAGCGCTTTAAGGCATACCCGTATGGCTGGCAGGCCCGCAGAGTCTGAGCGGGTGCGCTGATCGAAAACGGTCTAGCCCATCGATACGTCATCTCTGGGCTGCTCATATGAAGGTGCGTTTTGGTACAGCGAGCGGGCATAGGCCACCTTAAAAGAAGGGACGGGCTTGGGCCTTAGACGAACGAAAATAAACTCGCTGTGCCTTAAAGCATGAGAGACAGGGTCACGCCCACGTTGAAAATCGTCTTTTCTTCGACCCTCAGTCGGCGTCCGGGGGCATCGATGGCCGCCGAGAACGTCGGATTGTGCTCGTTGGGATTAAAATTAGCTTGGCCACGCGCCTCGACTAGACCAGAGCCATCCAAATCACGGCCAACATCAGCATTGCTCAAATAATGCTCTGATTCATGAGCCAGGCTCAGATTCAGACTCAACTTGGCATGCTCCGAGACGTAGACGCCCCCGCCGAGATGTGCTCTCACTGCGATAAATTGCTCAACTGTCGTTATACCATCATGGGCCGCCGTCGCTGCTTGACTTTGGCTATTGGGGTTGAAGCACGCCTGATTGGGAAGGCCTCTTGAGTCGGTCTGCGGGCCCGTCGGGTCTGGGCATGGCGTGTTGGCCATACCGATGGCATCGAAGAGCTCGGAGTAATCGCGCCCTTCCGCTTGGTACATGGCGCTAAAGCCGAGATCGAAATACACCTTCGCGCCCGTCTCAGGATTTTCATAGGGCGAGATCTCCGTCCCCAATTCGAACTTCATCCGGTCTCCAGGACCCGTATACTGCTGGGCCGCACCGTACTTCTTGAAGCGCGATCCTGATGCAGCAAAGGGCATGACGTATTCAAATCGGGCATACGGGTCCACATAGCGAAACCGCCGAGATAGAGACGTCGCTAAAATGACCTCGTGGACCCCTCGACCGACGGCTGTATTGCCGGCTTCCATCACTGAGCCCGTCGGCGCTCGATACCCAGTCTCTAACGTCCACGTCGATCGTTGAGGGTCTCGCGTCTGGCTGATGGGCGAATACCTCAACATGAAAAGCATATCGCCGAACCCCGCGCGATTGGGCAAGCCCTCCGGGGGCACGGAGAATAGGTCCGCCCCATTAGCCGGCGCGATGGTGCTGTTCTCGGGTGTAATGACCACGCCATTTCTGTTTCCGCCATTACCTGCAAAGCGGATTTCCTGCTGATTCGACAGCACAACTGGTGCTTCAATCAATAATTCGAGGTCTTTGTACAACCCAATTCGTATCTCCGGGACAACCTCTTGGATGAGTCTCTCATATCGAAGTTCTTTTACATTGAGAGACTGACCTTCGGGGGGCGCGAACGGACACGGGTCTTGGCCGGATGCATTCCCTGCAAACTCGCCCTGGGCGCAATTAAACTCTCTGGTGATCTTGGCCCGCCTGAGGCTGCGGCGATAGGTCACCGAGGTGCGCATATCGAATGGATCATCATCATCTGCAGCGTCGATCACATCGACCCGCTCAGCTGCGAACGAGTGAGTGAACCAAAAAGTGCTCACGCTAAACAAAGCGAGCAGCGTTCCAAATTTCAACGACCGGAGCATGAAAGCTTCTCCCTAGGCTGAATCTCTGACGACGCAGGATACCCTTGCAGGCGTTCAGAGTAAACTTGCTTGACGGCTAATTTGACGACTTTATTACTCTTCCAGAGACCGTAAGCCAAATTCTTTCATTTTGGTTTGCAGACTCTTGCGAGAAATACCCAATCGCTTAGCACCCTGAGTGACGTTACCCTCTGTTTCAACGAGGACACTTTCAATCATCTGTTTCTCGATCTTTCGCGTGATGTTTCGAACGGCCTCTTTTAAGTCCGTCGTACTTCCTGAGACATGCATTGGACCCCGAATCGCCCCGGGTTGCATTGGGTTTTGAAGCTCTAAGGGCAAGTCGGTCACACCGATGGGATCTCGCTCCGAGAAGAGCAATGTCCGTTCGAGAACATTTTCCAATTCCCGAATATTACCGGGCCAATTATAGGTACAGAGGACATCCAGTGCATCGCCCGATAATTGCCTTTCCGGCTGCCCCAAACGTTTTGCAAACTTACCCAGAATGTGACGCGCTAACAATGAAATATCTTCGACTCGTTCTCGTAGGGCTGGCAGCTTGATTGGGACAACATTTAAGCGATAGAATAGGTCTTCTCTAAATTGCCCTGACTGCACTTGCGCATGTAAGTCCCGGTTGGTTGCCGTAATCAGGCGCACATCGACTTCGATGGTTTTAATCCCGCCGACCCTCTCAAATTCACTTTCCTGTATGGCCCGTAACAGCTTGACCTGCATCTCCGTGGAAATTTCGCCGATCTCGTCTAAAAAGAGAGTGCCGCCGTCAGCCAATTCAAATCGACCAGGCTTGCTGGACGTCGCACCGGTAAAAGCTCCTTTTTCGTAGCCGAATAATTCAGACTCTATCAATGTATCGGGAATCGCTGCACAATTAACCCGAATGAAGGGTGCATCAGCTCGGCCGGAATGGTTGTGCAGTGCCTTTGCTATCAGTTCTTTCCCGGTGCCGCTCTCACCTGTAATCAAAATAGTCGAGGGGGTCTTCGCAACCCGGTCAACAATATTGAAAACTTGCTGCATAGACGCGGATTGACCGATCAAACCAAATCGAGTTGTCGGAGCTGTAGCCGTAGGGACTGCCTGAAGTCTCGGTTCCGCCAGCCGCATCGTCCGCGTCGCGACAGCTTTCCCAACAATCTTGACAACCTCGTCGTTATCACACCCCTTCGAAAGAAAATCGAAAGCGCCCATTTTAAGGGCTTCAACGGCGGTGTCGACGGTTCCATGGGCTGTGAGCATGATGACAGGCATTTCTGGCCAGTTCTCTAGGGTGCGGCGCAGGAGTCCAAGCCCATCAATGTTAGGCATTCGCAAGTCCGTAAGCAGAACGCTGTATGCCTGCGTGGACAATGCTTCGAGCGCCTCTTCACCGTCACAAACGGTGGTGACCTCATACCCCTGGCGCCGTAGTAACATGCCGAGTACGGTACGGAGACTTTCTTCATCGTCGACTACGAGGACCTTATCAGTCATTTCACGTCCGATAGCTGGGTTGGAACCCGGAGAATTACACAGCGGGGGTCTATGCGAAAGCCCCTAGGTCTATTGAATACCAATTCTGGATCCATCATCCAACGCACCGTAAAACTAGCTACACCATTGATTATTGTATTGCTCTATATGGTCGGTCAGCCGAGTCTAAGTTTGGCCGGAGATGGTCGCCTCCAGTGGCGCACAATTGAGACGCGCCACTTTCGAATTCATTTCCCATCTCATCTCAATAAACTCGCCCATCGGACAGCTGTCCTCTGCGAGGATGCCTTTGAGACCTTAAGTCCCCTTTTTCGTCACAAGCCAACCAGCCGAATTGATGTCAGCTTGACAGACTTTGGTGACGCCTCTAACGGCTCTGCGACAGCCATCCCATCGCCGCGCATGGTCTTATTCGCTGCACCGCCCAGACTTGACAGCAACCTAGGGAACTATGACGATTGGCTCAAGCTACTCATCTACCATGAATTCACCCATATTCTTCAGCTCGACCAGGTAGCCGGTGTCCCAAAATTCTTAAATCAGATTTTTGGTCGTTTGTTCGTTCCAAACCAGAATTTGCCGTCTTTTGTACTCGAAGGCGGTGCCGTTTGGGCCGAATCGAAGACGACAGGTTTTGGCCGCATCAAGTCTGCGCTATTTACAGGCACGCTGAGAGCCCAGGCACTGGCTGACCGACTCCATGACATGGCGCGCATGACCCATATTCCACCGGACTGGCCCGACGCCAACATCTGGTACATGTATGGAGGTCATTTCGTACATTGGCTCGTCTCGAGATACGGGTCTGAGTGGATCCGAATCATTCACGGCGAGATCGCAGACGACCTGCTGCCGTTTGGGATTAACCGGGCGACAAGAAAAGGGACGGGGGAGACACTTGTTAGCTTATATCGACAGTGGTCCAACCACTTGGTACTCGAGGCCAGACGCACACAGCGGACGCTTTCTAAAGACCGGCTCTCAAAGCTGCAGCAGCTCTCCTCGAATGGCCGCATAAAGAGTCACCTCAGGATCGGAGCAAATGGCCGATTATATAGCTTAGAGAGCGGTCACCATGAAGCGGCGATTGTGAGCCGCTCTACGGAAAAAAAAGACCGGCATGACCCGTCTCCGCGGATCATTTTCCATGGTGATGGATTACAAGATTTTGACCTGTGTGGCCCAGGTCAAATTGCCTTCACTCGTCGCATTCAATTTGAAGGCGCATATGGCTATAATGACCTGTATGTAAAACCCATCGATACAGGGCCCATTCGACGCATTACATTCGGTGCGCGTCTCAGAGAAATTACGTGCTCATCAACAGGCAACTGGCTTGTGGCTGTTCAGGTCATCGATGGACGAACTCAGTTGGTTCGAGTCAATCTGTTGACGGGCGACATCTCCCTTATTTTTAAACCGAATGATGGAGCACAAGTCGCTCTGCCCCGCCTCTCTCATGATGGTAAAAGGCTGGTGGTTGCTATTGTCGATCCGAGTCGAGGACGAGACCTATTCCTCATGGATACACATGGAAAGGTGATCAAAAGATTAACGCACGACAACGCTCTCGAAATTAATCCGGTATTTACCCCGGATGATCGAGGGATTATCTATGCAAGCGACCGAACGGGTATTTTTAACATAGACAGACTGAACCTTGATTCGGGCCTTCACCATAGACTGACGAGAGTGGTGACCGGCGCCACCAACCCAATTCTTCACCCCCACCGCTCTGAACTATTTGTCACCATTCTGACAGCGGCTGGCTATGACATCGCGTACACCCGGCCCCTCAACGAGTTGAGGGATACACCCGCGGCTTTAACGGCTGAAGCGAACACACAGACCGGAGAGCCAATAACGGCGATCGTCCTGCCTGAAAAACCCTACCTTGGCTGGACCTATATGTGGCCTCAGAATTGGTCGCCGACGTTCGCTTTTTCGACGGCTACAGATCTTGCCAGTAATCTCGGCGTCGATCTTGAAGTATCGGATCCCCTGGCCCACCACACACTCGTGGCCCTAATCAACAGTTTGCCCGAGGAGAGTACGGTTGGATTTAGTGGGTCATATGCATACCGTCGGCTGCGACCCACATTTGGACTAAGCGTGGCGCATCTGACCCGAACCCGCCCCACGGCGGCCTATTATGATCGCAGCCGTCAAGCGTGGCGTGAGCGGGTTTCCGTTGCCGGAACGAGCATTAGCCTGCCCATGCGGCTGGGTGCACTCGCTGTCGGTACAAGCATAGGATACAATCTCGCGTGGACACGCCCAGCCGAGAATATTGATCCAATATTTGACCCCATCGACATCGAACCCATGTTTCCAGACGAGAGCCGCAGTGCATCCCTGACGCTCAGTCTATCCTTGGGCAATACGGATACATTCTACGATTCGATTTCAACAGAAATGGGCTGGGCGGCGCAGGGACGTCTTCGGATCAGACGACCTGAGTTGGGTGGCGATGTGGAGAGCGCTGAAATCTTTTTGAATGTCAGGGGTTACATACCGGTGATATGGCGCCATGTCCTGGCGCTATCAACGCGGGCTGCGAGCGGCCGCGGAGATGGGCAGCTACGGCCGGCATACGGTTTCGGGGCCCCAGCCCAACGCAATGTTCTTTTCGATGCGCTGGATGAAATTAATATGGGAAACGGTTTTTTGCGCGGCTATCCGACCAATGCCGTTACGGGAAATCGGTATGTATTTTTGCGGGCAGAATACAGATTACCCATCTTGGATATTTTCTCGGGGATCGAGACAATTCCACTTTTTATGAAGAGATTTAAACTCGCTCTCTTCACAGACTGGGTCCAAGCGAGCTATGAACCACTCCAATTGACACTCGGGAGATTTAATCGCTCAGCAGGCGCAGAGATCTTGGGCGAGGCGCAAATCGGCTGGCGAATTCCAATGTCCATTCGATTGGGCTATGCGCGGGGCTTTCTAAGCGCCGGTGAACAACAGATCTATTTTTTCCTCGGCCGATGGTTCTAAGCGATGGAGTGGACAAACCAGTAGCCACCCACAGCCACTGAAACAAGCCCGGTCACCTGCAGGCTACCACGCATGATTCGACTGTTCTTATTCTTCAAAAAACGCCCAATACAATGGGAAAACAAGGACATGGACAAGATTGATGACCCAATAAAAGCCACCAGATAGAGAATGGCATCGGCTGTCGGTAGAGCGAGAGACGGTAAGAGACCCCAAACGTGTCCAGAACCAGCGAGTCCGTGTAGAAAACCAATTCCACTTGCCGCATGGCCGTGTCGTGAGTGACTGCGCGCATGCGCCTCGGATCTTAGGCCCGTGTGGACGTGGTAATGTTCGTGCTCACTTTCACCATGCTCGTGCGAATGCGTATGGACCACGAGCGAGCGAGACTTAAACAAAGCCCACCCACCTGTCAGAACCAGGGTCAAACCAACCACCACCTCAGCCACATTCGAAACGGCATCGAGTCGAACTGTCTCTTTCAGAATGATACCCACGAGGCCCATTAACAGGACGCCAATCCCATGGCCAAGGCCCCAACGAAAGCCGAAGCGAAGGGCACCGGCGGGCCGAGAGGCACTGAGCGGTGCAACCGCCGCCCAATGGTCGGGCCCCGAAACGACATGTCCCGCTCCCGCGATCAATCCAGTCAAAAACGCTAGCATTTCGTTTCTCTCAAATTCGACTCGTCACCCGACCAAAGACTCGATCAAGAGGCACCTGCCCATAAGCACGGCTATCCGTGCTGGCTCGGGGATTGTCTCCAACCAGTTCAACTGAGCCGGTTTCAACACGACCGATGCGCTTTATAACAAAAAAAGCCTGGTAGGGGTGTCGTGCAACAACGACGTCTCCAGCACAGGGCGTGACCTCATTGTAGGCAGAGGGGTCAACCAACACGTAATCATCAGGCCCAAGGGTTGGCAACATCGACTCGCCACCGACCTTAAATCGGCGACGGCGTCGGATGAGCCATTGGACCAATTCCCAGAACGTTAGGCCGGGAATAGGTTTCAAATTAGCTCGCTGTGTACCAAGCTACATCTCGGCTTTTGGTCGCCCAAAAGATGGTGTGAATTTCTTTAATTGCATCCATTAACTCCTGGGCATGCTGGGCGCTCACTTCGACTTTCACAGCAGAGCAAAGCTTTGCCGCCGTCCAAAACGTATTATGCAGCTCAGGATAACTCTCTAGGTGATGCGGCTTGAAATAGTCTGTCCACAAGACGAGCAGCTCTTCCTTAGCGAGATGTGCCTGCTCTTCCTTGATGGCGACGTAGCGCGACAGGGTGTTCAGATAGGCAGCCATGGCGGCCGAATTACCCGCATCTGGTGTCTCCAGACCCAAAATTTTCTTTGTCATGGAAACCGCGGCTTCGGCCGCAATTCGTGCCGATGCTGGGTCGTAGACCCCACAAGGGCCATCGCAATGGGCTTCGGCTGTTTCAGCTGGCTGAAATTGATCCAAAACGGTGTTTAACTTCTTCAACATAGTGGGCTCCTTAACTGGACTTGTCGCGACTCAAATTAGTCTCGTATTAATTCGATTAAGCCGGCGTGTTTACGTTACCGAAACCATCGACTCGAATGGAGACTAACAGCCGGATTATTCGTGTACAAGAATATGTTTAAACAGTCATCAGCCCATCGGTTAAGCGAGTCGCAAAAACCCTAAATTAAATGGATTTCAGGTTTTGGTTTGACGCACCCTGTCACGTTAGGTATTCCCTGTAACAATCGGTACATTCCATGAACGTAAAAGTGCACCATGTGGGTCGCAAACGCGGGGTGCGGAGTCTATGAGAGAGGGGGGCTAGAATGTCTGTGCCTTATCGACACATTTCCCATCAAGGCCCTGTGCTGGGCACGCTCGGTCGAATCGCAATTACGGCTGCGACCCAACGTTTTCGAACAGCCCAAGAAGGCCCTTTAGACCTACCCGGCCCAACAGTGCACCAGGTCGTCCCCCCTCGGTCAGACGCGCTCATCGACGACTTCGTTAAATGGTCTGGTGGCGACGTTCGAGCGTGGCGAGGCTTTGTTCCACCTGCATTGTTTCCGCAATGGGGCTTCCCCTTACTGGGACAAACGCTGACATCCATTAACTACCCGCTTGCCAAAGTGCTCAATGGTGGGTGTAAGGTCGTCAGCCATCGACCGATTCCCAGGGGAATTGATCTGCAGCTCGATGCGTTCTTGAGCGAAATTGACGACAACGGACGCCGCGCGATTCTCACTCAGCGTTTGATTACGTCAGATCCAGACGGTGAACGCCTCTGTACAGCCGATGTTCAAATGATTATTCCTTTGGCTACGTCGAAGCCAAAGACCAAAAGCTCACGGAGTCCAGTCGTGGTGCCACTCGATGCAAAACCCGTGTCGGACTGGCGAATCCCGGCCGACTCTGGACTGGGTTTCGCCTGCCTGACAGGTGATTTCAATCCCATACATTGGCTGACACCGTATGCAAAAATCGCCGGTTTCGGTAAACGAATCCTGCATGGCTTCGGAAGCCTGACAAGCGCGATGGAAAGAATCCGTCGGAGCCAATGGGGCGGAGATATTCATAGGCCTGGAACCTTTGAAGTCCGTTTCACGCGGCCGCTTAAAGTCCCGAACAAAGTGTGCATCTATACATGCGGTGATGATTTCTATGTTGGGCATGCCCCTGGAAGTCGCGCCTATTTGAAAGGGCGTTTCGATACAAACACTGACATCCCGAAAGGCGATACAAAATGACTGACACACTCGTCGAACTGAGTCGTAATCCATGGTTTCGCCAGGGGATTAAGCAGCTGGGCCTGCCCATCCCTACACCACAGAAACTGGCACGAACACGCGCGCCTCGGATCGAACGCCCATTGGACGGACAGCGCATTGGCATCATGAGTGAATCAGGTACCGTCGATAAGGCACTGGCCGAAACGGTGATCGAGGCAGGTGCAAGTGCCATTATCGTAAATGACTCTCAGATCAGTGCCCATTGGACGAACACAGGTGAAGCATTTGGTCGCGCGGTCACCCATGCTGGCCTTGGCGAAGAGAGCCCAGAACAGACCGTTCATGGCTTGATTTTTGATGCAACTCGAATCGATCGACCAGAGAACTTAAGACGTCTCTATGATTTTTTCCATCATTGGTTGCCAAGGCTGGGTCGTTGCGGGCGTGTCATTGTCATCGGGCGCCCTCCAGAAGATCAGAAAAATCCAAGTAAGGCTGCCGCACAAGCCGGACTGGATGGGTTCGTTCGATCGGTGACTCGGGAAATCGGTCGAAAGGGTGCGACAGCCCACGTCATCTACTTAGCCCAAAAGGCTGAAACGCGACTCAAGCCACTGCTTAGATTTCTCTTGTCGAAACGGTCCGCTTTCATCTCGGGGCAGCCCTGGAGAATCAGTACACGAGTCAAAACACGGGTCACAGCAAAGTTGACTCGGCCTCTTGAGAATAAAACGGCGCTGATCACTGGGGCAGCCAGAGGGATTGGTGCAGCAACGGCTCGACTATTGGCGGCCGAGGGTGCGCGCGTTATTTGCTTAGATCGACCAGGCGATGAAGATGCGACCAGTGCCATCGCAGCGGAGGTCGGCGGCGTTCCGTTGATGGTTGACATCACCGATCCTGACGCTCCGAAGCTCATCCAAAAAGCAATTGAAGAGCAAGGCGGACGTGTAGACATCATTGTCCACAATGCAGGGATTACACGCGATAAGACCCTGGCTCGAATGAAGCCCGAATGGTGGGACCAAGCCGTCGATGTCAATCTCGGTGCGGTTCTTCGGATAAACGAGACGCTGTTTCCAACAGTTTTAGGGGACAATGCGCGTATCGTCTGTCTATCCAGCGTGGCGGGCCTCGCGGGCAATGTGGGCCAAACCAATTATGCAGCCTCGAAAGCCGGTCTTGTTGGCTACGTCAGAAGCGCCGCGGATCAATTGGCGAAAAGCGGTGGGAGTATCAACGCCGTGGCGCCTGGCTTTATCGAGACACGTTTGACGCAAGCGATTCCGGTTATGACCCGAGAGGTCGGCCGACGTTTGTCTGCATTAGGTCAAGGGGGCGAGCCACATGATGTCGCTGAATTAATTGCCTATCTGGTCACGCCAGGATCAGCTGGTACCAGTGGGCAGGTCATGAGAGCATGCGGTGGCATGTTCCTGGGCGCATAAGGGAGTTTACTATGTCAAAAACAAAACAACGCAAGGCCGTCATTGTCGGTGGCGTAAGAACACCATTCGTCAAGGCCTTCAAAGAGTTCATCGATCTCGACTCAATCGATTTAGCCGATGCCGCCGTAAAGGGCCTTATAGACAGATATTCAGTGCCACGCGATGTCGTCGACAGCATCGTTTGGGGTGGTGTAATCCTCCCCAGCGCTGCCCCAAACATCGCCCGAGAAATTGCTCTAGATCTTGGACTTCCAAGCAGAGTGGAGGGCATGACCGTGACGCGGGCGTGTGCGTCCGGACTTCAAGCCGTTACGCTGGCTGCGGCAGCAATAGAGCGCGGGGAATACGATTGCGCAATCGCGGGCGGCTCCGACTCAACAAGCAATGGCGAACTCAAATTGCCGCAGAAATTTGTTCGAACCGTCGGCCCCGTCGTGATGGGGGGTAGGGCCACGCCTGCCGATTATCTGCAATTAGTCGCGCAATTGGCTCCCTTTACAGACCTCTTGCCCAGAATGCCTAAGATCGCAGAGCGAACAACAGGGCAGGTCATGGGGGAAGCGGCTGAGGACATGGCGAGACGAAACGAGATCAGCCGAGTTGCTCAAGACGAGTTTACGGCTGCGTCTCATCATCGAGCGGCCGCAGCCATCGCATCGGGTCGCTTCGACGCAGAAGTCACCCCCGTACAAACACGCAAGGGAACGGTCTATTCTGATTCACTGGTTCGCGGCGATACCAGTGTCGAAAAGCTGGCAAAGCTGCGTCCCGTCTTTGCCCGATCTGGTACGCTGACAGCGGGTAATTCGAGCCCCTTGACGGACGGTGCGTCCGCGGTCCTTCTCATGAGCGAAGAGAAGGCGCGCGCACTCGGTTATACACCCAAAGCCGCCTTTCGTTCGTGGGCATACCGTGCGGTCGATCCAGCAGACCAATTGTTATTGGGGCCAGCGCTGGCGATGCCTGCTGCTTTAGACGCCGCTGGCCTAAGCCTGAAAGACATTGGTCTTGTCGACATGCATGAAGCCTTTGCTGCACAGGTCTTGAGTGTTCTCAAAATGTTGGGGAGTGATGCCTTTGCGAAGATGCGTCTTGGCAGAGACCAGGCCGTCGGAGATGTGAACTTCGACACCCTTAATGTACACGGCGGATCCATTGCGCTCGGACATCCATTCGGCGCGACCGGCGCACGGATGGTCACAACCATGGCAAACGAACTGCAGCAAGGCCAGCATGAAACAGCATTGCTGGGCATTTGTGCGGCTGGGGGTCTAGGGGCTGCAGCTGTTTTAGAGCGGGTCGCATAAGTCATCGATTCAGGCTATGCTCTGTTCCAGTCATGAACGAACAACCACAGAAATTCTACCTCGCATTTGGCGCCGTTGGGCTTGGATTGATGATTATCATCGGATCCATTTTTGTCGACCCTAAGCCAAAGACCGACGACACCGTTTCGGTAGACAGTGGAGATGGGGCTGCGACGCGTAGAGCAACACAGGGCAATATAGAGTCTGACGCACGAGTAGACGAGACATCAATCCAAGACCCAATCGAAGATGACTCAGGCAGCGAAAAGGGGTCTAAGTCAACGGTCGAGCTACAACGGATAAAACCCGAAAGTCCCCGCAAAAACCCCGACAAGATGCCAAAGGGCGACCCAAATCCCCTATTCAAATCAGGTGAACTCGGACGAGGGCAAACCGTAGGGGGGGCCCTAAAGAATTTTGGTATCGGTCACAAAACCATCACTGACATCATCAAGGCTCTCGACGGACTGTACGACTTTCGATACGCACAACCTGGAGCACGATTTGAAGCTCAGCTATCCAGATCGGGTCGCCTTAAACGGTTTCAATTCGAGCATGACCAGATGGAAGTGTATATCGTCGAGCGCAATACAGAGGGACGCTTGGTCGGTCGCCAAGCATTGATTCCAGTCCGAACCGAAGTTGGTGAGATCTCTGGGCGGATTAAAGGAAGTCTTTACGCAACTATCAAGCGCATGTCGGAAGATCCACGGCTTGCGAGTAAACTGGTGAGTGTATTTGCTTGGGATCTCGATTTTTTTAAGGACAGCCGTCCAAATGACCAATTTAAAATGGTGGTCGAAAAGTTTTTTAAAGACGACGACTTCGTTCAGTACGGAAAGGTCCTTGCCGCCGAATATTCCGGGAAGCGGGGTACATTTCAGAGCTTCTGGTTTAAGCCCTCGGGCGACTCACAGGGTGGCTACTATCTGAAGAACGGTGAGAGCGCTGAGAAGATCTTCCTGGCCACACCACTCAAGTTTGCCCGCATCTCAAGTGGCTTCAATCGCAAACGTAAACATCCAATATTAGGGTATGAGAAAGCGCATTTAGGCGTCGATTATGCTGCGCCTAAAGGCACGCCTGTTTGGGCCATGGCCGGCGGTAAGGTCATTTATTCAGGGCGCAAAGGACCAAATGGCAATTTAGTCCGCATTGAGCATAGTAATGGCCTTGTGAGCGGCTACGCCCATCTCCATAAGATTCGGTCTGAGATAAAGAAGGGTAAGCGCGTCAAACAGAAGCAAGTCATAGGCTACGTTGGCTCTACGGGCCGAAGCACGGGCCCCCATCTGCACTTTTCCATCCGCAAGAACGGCAATTACGTCAACCCAAAGGAACTTAAGGTGACGCGGTTGAAGTCTGTGCCAAAGAAAGACAGGCGTCGCTTCAAAAAGAGCGTCAAACAGATGACCAAGAAACTGTCCCGTATGACGGTTGCCGAGTGAACTCCGATCCGATCACCGACGAGGCCAACGAACACACACCGCCGACGCGCGTCGCCAGCCGCATCGAGCGAATCGTATTCAGGTACAAAAAGGTCTTTTTCTTTGCCGGGTTGACGTGGCTTGGCCTGCTCCTTGCGGGTGGTCTCGTCTTGAGTGGCGTCGATGCCCGGGCCGGGCTTCATATTTTCGGAAGTCAAAAATGGGTCGCGGGCCATTCGGCCAGTTTGCGTCTGAGCCTTGAAGACATTCAATACGGCATAAAAAAGCAGCTTCAATCGGTCACGGCCCGCCTAAGACAAGACGGTTTTCCAGATGTCATAGAGCATACCCTCAGTCAGACGGCAGGGCTTTTTGTACAAGGCTCGATTCCTGTACCCGACCGCGTTGGGCCTTGGACATTGGAACTCACGACCGATGACATCGACACACCGCTGCTCGCCAAAGTCCCAATACAAGTCATGCCCCCGAACAAATACGGCTCGCTCTTGACAGACAATCGGCCCGGAGACAGAAGCCGGAGTGGCCGAGGCCCTGTCAGATTGGATCTTCGCCCCTTGGATGGCGAGGTCCCTGGAGAGTTACCATCGGCGCTTATATTGACGGCGGATATCGGCGGCCAAGCACACCCATGCCGAGTCAGCATCGACGTGAAAGAGGGCTATAGTAAAATCGGTTTGCCTGATGAAATTGAAATCCCAACGTCTGGGTACGCTGTCATCGACCTCCATTCTGTAAGGCCGAGTTGGGACATCGCCTTAAGGGCCGGCACCAGCCAAGCAGACATTTCATTTTCGCCCGAAGCACACCAATACCGGATCGAGACATCCGGTTTGGTCACCGGTAATCAAATCGAATTTACGATTTATTCTATCTTCAAGGAGGGCCCACTTTTCATCGACCTCTGGCTTGGCAAACAATGGCTAAGAACCGTGAGTGGGCACCTGGACAATTATAGTTTTAAAGGCCAGCTAGAGCTGCCATCTTTCGTGTCCGATGGCCAAGCCGTCTGGCTGCAGGCTTATGGAAATACCTATCAACCAGGAAATAATCGAGGTGGTCGCCATTTGCTGGTTGCACGTGAGGGCCGCGCAAATGCCATCGCAAACCTTGATCAATCCATTAAGCAAACCAAGTTTGAAGGCATCCCACCCATGGCTCGGAGGAACCAAGCCACAATGGATGCGTCTTCCTATAGCCGCGCGTTGCTTGGCACGTTGAAATGGCCCAAAAATGACCCCCCGCTGCTCGCGGACTCTGGCGTAACCGTCCGTCAGACCGTCACCCACATGAAGAGAACCTGGCAACGTCGTTTCGTTGTTATTTTTGTCATCTCTGCTCTGTTGTTGATGGGCGTCGTTCTGATTTTACTGTTCCGAAATCAGCGAGAGGTCTCAGCGGGTTGGACTGCTTACTCCGATACGGGCGGTGCCGTAGCAGGCACGCGGCGCAACGCGATGTGGGATGCTGTCATCGTCATATGCGTGCTCGCTGCGTTTCTGGTCGGCCTAGTGACGCTGGTGACTTTCGTTCGTTGGTAGACTTAATCTCGTGACAATTTAAGTATGTGTTCAGTCAATGTCGTTATACCCAAAGACTGAAAGCGCTCGGGTACCTGCGAGCTGGATTGCGACATGAGTACATCGACTTTAAAATCGGGTGAAAATAAGCTCCGAACGGCGTCAACACTGATGGAAAACGGCGGGCCATCCATTTTCTCTTGGTCATATTCTAGAGCGACCAACAAGCCGCTCGCACGCTCGGTGGACAAGCCTTTGATGGTCTTGACGTACTGTTCACGCAGTCTGGCGGGCAATGCGATGAGAGCAGCTCGGTCGTAAAAATGATCAAAGGGGGCGATCTGTTCGGTGGTCAAGGCCATAAAATCACCACAGATGGTCGTCAATTGACCATCGCTTGACCAGAAATGGGTGCCTTGCCGATGACGCGATGGCTCACGAGGACATCTCTGCCAAACGTCGTCGAGTGCGATGGGCGATAATTCCACCCCGACGGTGACATGGCGTTCAGCCAACCAATCAAGGTCATAAGACTTTCCGCACAGTGGGACGACAACGCGAGCTGCGGGTTGCGCATTTAAACTGGGCCACCAGCGCAGTACATGTTCATTCACAGCCTCACGATGAAAGCCGATGCGGTTCTCACGCCATCTCGATAACCAAAACGAACTGTCCATCTACAATCCCATCTACCTACCCGCTCATAGCGAGTGGAATCTGATCCTATTTTGACTAGGCTACGTGGATCTCAAGATGACCCAAAATAAAAAACCGACTCCCCTTGAACAGAGAGTCGGTTTAAACAGTCGCAACAGAAGCTAACCTCAGGTGGTTTCTTCAAAATCGGCATCGATGACATCGTCATCACCACCGTTACCCGGTGGATCGATATCTCCTCCACCCGGTGCCGCCCCGTCAGGTGCGCCGGCAGGTCCTGCTTGGTATAATTTCTCCGCGATGGCATGGCTTTTCTGTGTGACCGTCTCAATGGCCGCTTCGATGGCAGCGGTGTCATCTTGTTCTACCGCGTCCTTCAGAACTTTGACAGCCTCTTCGATCTCACTCTTCTCATCATCGCCGACTTTGTCGCCAAGCTCGGTGAGCAATTTCTCAGTCTGATACACGAGTGAGTCACCTTGATTACGAACATCGATTGCCTTTCGCTTTTCAGCATCGGCTTTTTCATTCGCTTCAGCGTCTTTGATCATAGAATCGATATCCGTATCACTCAGGCCGCTCGACGAGGTGATCTTAACCTTCTGTTCTTTGCCCGTTGCCTTATCGATTGCGCTCACATCGACAATGCCATCGGCGCTGATGTCAAAGGTCACTTCGATCTGCGGTACAGCTCTCGGTGCGGGTGGAATCCCTTCGAGGTTAAATTTGGCCAAAGTCCGATTCTGGGGCGCCATCGGACGCTCTCCCTGCAAGACATGCACTGTAACCGCATTCTGGTTGTCCGCAGCCGTGGTGAAGATCTGACTCTTCTTGGCAGGAATGGTTGTATTCCGCGGAATCAAGGTCGTCATGACCTGTCCCAAGGTCTCGATCCCCAACGACAATGGAGTGACATCCAAGAGTAAGATATCGCTTACATCCCTGGACAAGACGCCGGCCTGAACAGCTGCCCCGAGTGCGACAACCTCGTCCGGATTGACACTTTGGTTCGCCGTCTTGCCAAAAAACTTTTCGACCTCAGATTGCACCAGTGGAACACGTGTGGACCCACCGACCAAAATAACCTCGTCGATCTCACCAGCCTTCTTACCGGCATCGGAAAGCGCTTTCCGACATGGTTCGAGTGTTCGCGCGACCAAGTCACCTATTAATTGCTCAAACTTGGCACGGCTCAAACGCAAATTTAAGTGTTTCGGACCGGTGGCATCGGCCGTTAGAAACGGCAGGTTAATGTCTGTTTCCGGAACACTCGATAACTCGATCTTCGCCCGCTCTGCAGCCTCTTTAAGACGCTGCAAAACCATTCGGTCCTGACCGATATCAATGCCTGACTCTTTCTTAAATTCAGCGATGAGGTAGTCGATTAAGAGATCATCAAAGTCATCACCACCCAGGTGTGTATCACCATTGGTCGCGATCACCTCGACAAGCGACTCGCTGACTTCCAATATTGAGACGTCGAATGTTCCACCACCGAGGTCGTAGACAGCGATTACCTCATCTTGCTTCTTGTCTAGACCGTAGGCGAGGGCTGCAGCCGTCGGCTCATTGACTATTCGCTTTACGTCCAAACCGGCGATTTTACCGGCGTCTTTGGTCGCCTGACGCTGTGAATCATTAAAGTAGGCTGGCACTGTGATCACAGCCTCAGTGACAGGCTCACCAAGCGACTTTTCAGCAGCACGCTTCAGCTTTTGCAAAATCTTTGCTGAAATCTCGGGTGGTGCCATCTGGCGTTCACCGATTTGAATTGCAACGCTGTTGTTCTTACCCGCAACGACTTTATAGGGCGTGCGAGCCGCCTCTTTTGTGGCTTCTTCGAAGCGGAGACCAACAAAACGCTTTACGCTAAAAACTGTGTTTTCAGGGTTAGTGATCGCTTGACGGCGCGCCACTTGCCCAACCAAAACTTCATCGTTTTGATCCCACGCGACAACCGAAGGCGTCGTTCTAGCGCCTTCCTCGTTGGTGATGACTCGTGGTTTCTTCTCTGCGCGGTCATAGATCGCGATGACTGAATTGGTCGTTCCTAGATCGATACCGATGATTCTACCCATCTGGCTATTCCTTTCGAACAGGTTCTCTAAAAATTATGATTGAGCCTAGGCTCGTGAACGAGTGAAAAGTAAGCACGCCGCTGCGCGTGTCAACCGATGGGAATAAAAAAAAGAGTCAGAGTCGGTCCGGTGCGAATCAGACCGTAGATGGAGCGTTACGCAGCATTCGTCAATGGAACAGATTTGGGGTCGTGCAGCGCCACGGTCATGAGAACCGATGGACCGCCTGTTCTACTCAGTTCAGCTTAGTCAGATTGTGCGTCCTGTAGACCCATGTCGGCTTGACTCATGGAGTCGGAGGGAACCGCCATGTCTGCGGTTTCAGAAGCGACAAAACCATTATCTGGCGGTTCAGGCGCATCCATTGCGTCCGGCAAATCGGTTACATCCATCATACCGGTCGCATCGGTTACATCCATCATACCCGTCGCATCGGTTACATCTGCCGCATCGGAGTCGTTGCCGCGCGAATCGCTTACTACCCCTCCAGTATCTGGAATGGAAACGCAGCCTCTAATCACGTCACATCGCTCTCCTTTGAAGCAATCGGTGACCGTCTCACAATCGGTCGACGAATCGAACTGTGGGATACATCCAGTGACCCATGCGGTCATTAAAATAACACCGATCAGACGACATAAAGGCGCCACTAGAACTCCCCCCCGATGATGACTGCTCCCTCATCATCATCCGCCTGAATGGCGATGAGTCCACCGTCACCAAATATCGCCAGGGTCAGCCCGCTGAGCAAAGCGGCTGCACCGATTCCGTAAGCGATGTTCGCAGACAACGCCATGTCAGACGCTTGGTCGCTCAAACGATTGAAATCGCGACGATACGTTTCTCGTATCAACTGGTTGGAGGCTTGGTCAGCCAGGTCCAGTGATCGAAGTCCAAAAAACGCGCCTATACCCAATGAAATCAGTCCGCCGGCTGCTGTCGCGGCACCAATATCCGACATAGTCCAAGGCTTTAGCTGCAGACCACCATCGGAATCGGACTCCGTATTGACAATCGCTTTGGCTGGCCATTGGATGGTTTTGACCTCACCGGGTTTTACGTTAACCATGCGGGTGCGTGCCTGTTTATCGGAATCAGTAAACTTGAGTTCATGCCGGCCCGGTTTGACCAGCCAAGCACCAGGCAGAGGACTGTCCCCAATTGCCTCTCCATTGAGTTCAATGGTGTAGCCATCTGGCTGAGTCACAATGCGAAGATAAGATAACTCCTTGGCCGCCTCTGGCGTTTTTTGGGCAACCGTCGATGTTAATTTTTGTTCCTTGGGTACCATCCCATTCTTGGATGCCAACAACACATATGCGTCGGCTGCTGCTTTCATCGGCGTGGATTTGACTACCCCAGAGCCCGCATCATCGGGGGCTGCGGCCACATCAGACATGGCGAGAAACGACAGGGACACCACGGCAAAAGAAAAGGTAAGAAAACGGTCTGCGGGCAACAAACTTAGACCCGTCGACAAATGGTCTACCGGCTTTCCTCGTGAAGGCATTAAGTCGATCTCCTTCGAATACGACCCCATAGGTACCACAATAAAACCAATCCGACAGCCGTCCATGGAAAGATATCACCTAATCGCTGATAAATCGTCGAAGAGGTCAGTACCGGAACGTCCCAAACAAGGGTCTCAGCACCGTACATACTGGTATCCTTGATCACTCGCCCATTGGCGTCAACGAAGGCGCTTACGCCTGTGAGCGTGCTGCGGACGAATGGAAGTCTATGCTCGATTGCTCTTGGGACTGTGAGCGCGAAGTGGAGATATCGTTCGGCTGTTTTACCAAACCAATCGTCGTTGGTCATATTGACTAGAAAGTTCGGCTTCTTATCACTCAGGCCCCTGGCAAAAGACGGCAGGATACCTTCATAGCAAATCAGTACTCCGATGCGTATGGGGCCATCGGGCCAAATTGACGTCTCGATCACATCGACCGTCTCGCCAGGGGACAGATTCCCCGCTGTCGGGACATAGCTGTAGAACCAGGGCATCCATTCGATAAATGGAACATATTCACCAAATGCGAGCAGATACACTTTATCGTATGCACCGAGAACGGTCCCGTCAGCCCCCAATAAAAACGCTGTATTTCTCGGGATGACCGGTCCGTCGCCCTCCCAACGGGGTTTCTCGTTTGGTTCGGTGCTTGTCCCACCAAAAAGCAGGGGCGTTGAAAAGCCACGTTGCGGTGCCAATCGATCTGCAGCGGGTGTCCGACGGTCATTACGCCAGTGACCAACAAGTGGTGTTTCAGACGGTCTAAAGCGTGAGCTCAACCTGGGCAGCCCCTGCGCTCGATAGGCACTCTCGGGCCACACGATGAGGTCAACCCCCTGCCCTTCTAGTTCTTTGGACAAGGCTTGTTGGACGAGCAGATGATTACGGCGTCTGTCGACGGTTTCGACCTGAAAAATCCCAATGTCCGCCTCGACCAAACCAACCCTCAGCTTTCTAGCTGACTCCATGCGCTCATCAAATTGAGCCATGCGGGCGCCACCGTAGATAAAGCTCAGGGCCAAAAGAAATACCGTCAGATAGGTTGCACGAACGGGACCCGAACGGCCTTCAAACCAGGCCCTGAGCCATAGGAAAACGATGGTGTTGACCCGATAGATCAACCAGGTTACGCAGGTCACGCCGAACACATCAGAAATTTGCATGATGATAGGAAAGAGGTACTGACTATTGCCCATGTAAGCCGGAAAAATCCGTGGCATCAAAAACTCGATCGCCACCATAACTGTCGGAACAGACCACTCGACGGGAATAGACGTGGTATTCGTGATCCGATTAACAAGCCACGCCCACAGCGCCCAAATCAGCCCGAGTTGGGCGCTGTGCAATAGCATAATAAAAACAGCCAATGGCCAAGGGAGAGCGCCGAATGTTCTCAACATTGACGCCATCCAATAATAACCACCGGTATTGATCAGAAAGCCGCATAAAAGCCCCCAGTAGAAAGCCTGCCTGGGAGACTTGTCTTTGAGCAACCAAAGAAGCGGGACATGGCTCAGCCAAATCAATGGCCAGAAACTATACTCGGGGGCAAATTCCGTCGGAAAAGATATGAAGGTGAGAACCGCCGCAACCAAGCATAAAACCAGATCTGCGAAACGGACCTTTCGAAACAACCCCATCGAGCTTTATCCCTGCCAATCTGGGCCGGTACAGATCTCGATAGGCCCAGGTAGAATCGTATAATGTGCGGGTAAGTGACCCGCCTGTTCTCCGTCCAAATCGATCAAGACTGCCTGCTCATTAATGGGGTAGGCACTGACGGTGCGGGCCCGGTGAACGCTCACACCTTTCCGCATGATATGCCGACCGGAAAATAGAGATGGCGTTCCTCGTAAAACGGCCCACTTGCTGAGGTCCGCTAACAAAACAACGTCGAACAGTCCATCGGTCATGACGGCATTTGGCGCGATATGCATACCGCCACCAAAATACTGCGCATTTGCAACCACGCCATTGTAAAAGCGGCCCTCGAATCGCTGTTCATCTTGAGTCCCCTCATCCAGGATGATTCTCATAGGCTGATTTTTATACTTTATGGTTCCTTTCGCGACCCCCATCAAGAAACTTGCCTTGCCACCAAGGGCTTTAGACGACTCGTTTACGAGACTCACAACCAAACCTGAAACACCGAAACTCGAAATATTAATGAAGTGCGAATAAAGCGTATCTCGATGAGACCCCGTCGAGCGGACCTGACCAATGTCAACCCGGACCCGGTTTTGACCAATAAATTCGATGGCATCGGTGACCGAGTTGGGTAGCCCGAGTGTGCGCCGTAAATCGCCGCCAGTCCCTGTCGGAAGAACCGACAAAACGATGTCATCGGCAACGCGCTTTCCATCGTCAAAACATCCGTTGACAACCTCGTTATGAGTTCCGTCGCCACCAACGGAAA
>MDTC01028949.1_pt1 | contig 40352 bp, 40 predicted proteins | sample 811181 | NCBI WGS metagenome assembly MDTC01 (sample SAMN05326644, study PRJNA326480) | marine metagenome | isolation source: seawater | place: Pacific Ocean: North | collected 2011
ACAGCATACAATGAAGAAACTGATACAACATTTAATTACACAAAAAAAACAGATCAAACTCTTAAATTAGAATGGACAACTGACTACATTAAAAAATATCCAAATCATGAAGGAAAAGAACTTTCAGTTGCTTTACAAATTGGTGGTAATATTAATGAATCAAATACTAAATTAAATGAAAATAATACTTATACAATAAATCAAAATGATGAAAAAATACATGAAGAAACTTTTCAGTTAGACTTTGTTTATCCACTAAAAAAAATTAATACAAAATCTATTGAAAACCAAACAAGATTTAAGAAAAAAAGGAGACAGAAAAATATAGAAAACAATATTGAAAGTGGTTTTAAAATTATTAATAGAAATAGAGAAATAGTATATTCTGATTTGGAATCTGCTATTTATAGTAATGCGGAACAATTTAATTATAATCAACTTGTTGCCTCAAGTTATTTTTCAACACAAATAAAATTACCATATAAAATTGGATTTAAAGCTGGTGTAAGAAACGAATACACCAAATCACAGTCTAATTATAATAATAGTTCAATAGAAAATGAATACAACAACATTCTTCCATCATTAACTCTTTCGAAATCTTTCAGTCCAATTAACTCAATTAAAATTAGTCATAATCAGCGAATTACAAGACCTAGTATCAGACAAATAAATACAAATGTAAACAGAACAGATAATAAAAATATTACAACTGGAAATCCATATCTTATTCCGACTGAAACAAAACAATATGAAATCGGAATAAACTCGTTCAAAAGAGTTTTTCAATCTAGCATTCAAATCTATTACAAACACTCAAAAAATGTAATCGAATCATTTTTAGATACTGTAGAAAACGGAGTTTCAAGATCAACTTATAAAAATATTGGAGAAAGTAAACAAAATGGAATTAGTCTATTTACAGGCTTATCACTTAAAAAAATAAATCTTAGAGGAGGACTAAATCTATACACATACTCAGGTAAAGATAAAAACCTTGGATATACAAACTGGACAAAACCAGTAGTGTTATATAGTTATAATTTTAATTTTAATATAAACATAACAAAAAAATGGAAAGCTGAAAGTTTTGCGTTCTTTAGATCTCCTACTCAATCAATTCAAGGAAAAAGCACATCATTTTCAATGATGAGTATTGGAATTAAAAGGGAATTTAAAAATAAGAATGGATCATTTGGTTTTAGAATTATTGAACCATTTAATAAAAATAAAATCTTTAGATCCGATTTAGATGGAGAATTTTTCTCTCAATCTACCACAAAAACAATTCCATTTCGTTCTTTTGCTTTCAGCTTGAATTATTCTCTAGGAAAACTAAAATTCAAACAAATAAAAACTAATATTAAAAATGATGATATTAAAAATGATTCTGGTAATGAATTTTAAGTTTATCTAAGAACTTTGTTAATCAAAACTATTTTCACATTTTTTTTAGAAACTATCTTGGTTAATTGTTTATTTTCTTTATTGTAATTCATATTATTTGTCCAGCAAATCAAATTATAATTAGGAAATTTATTAGAATAAAAGTCAACTGATTTATAGTCGCACGAAATAGCATTAGGACGAAACTTTATTAAATCAGACTTGATTTTATAAATATTAAATAAACTAGAAAAAAAACTATAATCTTTCAACCAATAACTTACATTAAAATTTTTAAAATTTGACAAATAATTTATGTTTTTTGATTCAATTATAATTCTATTATTTAAATTAAAAAGACTGTCTAAAAATAAAAACCTATCATATGATTTTTTATAATTTTTAGACGATAAATTTTTTAAATCAAACCAATAAAACATTTTACTATTATCAACAGAACCAAGAAAATCTTCAAGAGTTTGATTATTAACAATTTTATCATGCCTAATTAAAAAATAATTATTTAAACTATCAAAATACAAATCAATCTCAACACCATTAAAAACTAAGGAAGAATTGTTAAATTCATCTTCTGTTAGAATTCTGTGTGCCCAAAACTTATCATTATTTTGATAAAAAAAACTCTTTTTTTCAAAGCTATGTATTGATGTATAGTAAAATACATAATAAAATATTATTAAAATTAATACAATAATAATGTGTGATGAGTATTTCATTACTTAATATGCATATATTTATCAAAACTATACTGCATAAATAGCTCCGTATTTTTTATAATATTAGAATCTTTTTTAATATCAATTTCAAAAGGTTTATCATATGTTATTGAATAAGCATAGTTTGAAAAATCATTTATCATACCATACCCTCTCACGAATGAATATGGGACATATTTTTTATTTAATTTAAATATATCATTTCCAAAATATTTCGAATCAACTTTATAATTAAGCTGAGATAATAAAGTTGGAGTAATATCAATATGAGAAGATAAGATTTCATTAGATAGTCCTTTATATTTTTCATGTAACACATTACCATACCATAACATTGGAATTTTAAATCTTTCTTTCTGTGCTACCCTCCTATAAATTGGTGTACTATGACTATGATCTGAAACAATTATAAATAAAGTGTTGTTATACCATTTTTCATTTTTTATTTTTTGAAAAAAAACACCAAGACAACTATCTGTATAAGCTACTGAGTTAACATATGGATCATGTCTACTATTAAAACTAAATTTATGCTTAAAAGGAAAATCATAAGGAGAATGTGAACTTAAGGTAAAAAGTGTACTAAAAAATGGTTTTTGCATTTTATTTAAATGTAAATGAAACTCATCAAACATAAATTCATCATGAATTCCTAATCTACCTCTGGGGTAGTTAAAATCATCAATATCTAGAACTAAATCAAATTTTTGATTTAATAAAAAACCTTTTATATTACCATAGCTTAATTGACCTCCAAAAATAAATGAACTATTATAGTTTTTTAAAGATTTATTTATTGATGGTAATTTTCTTGCTTTATCTGTTTCTTTAATTATAGAAATATAAGGGAATACAGGAAATGATGAAAAAATAGAACTTACAGCTTGCTCCGATTTCCATCCATTTGAATAAAAATTAGTAAAGAGCAGGCCGTGTTCTTCTAATTTCTTAAAATTTGGTGTAATATCTTTTAAACCTCCTAAATTTTCAATAATGTCTGCAGACCAACTTTCTAAAAGTATAAAAACAATATTTGGTTGATTATCTTTTAAAATTTTTGTTGGCAAAACCGTAATATTTGAATCACTTATATAATTTTCTACAAATAAATCATATTCTTTTTTTGAATACTTTATGTAAGGATTACCATTTATACTTCTTGAAGATTTAAAATAACTTTGAATAATGTTCCAGTTAGAATTAACAGTTAAATCATTTACAATAATATTTTTTGAAAAATATGAATCACTAATATTTATTGGAATAGATTGCATACCCCCTCTTATAAAATAAAAAAAAACACCAAGTATTAAGGGAGCGAAAAAAACTCTCTTTAAAATACTTTTGAATGAGCTTTTTTGAAATTTGAAATGAATTTTAATATTGTTAAAATAAAATCTAATTACAATGATAGAAATTAATATGTAAAAACTAAAAATCAAATAATCAATATTAGATGCCGTTAAAAAGACTTCTCTAGGATGCTTAAAATGAGTTAAAGCTGTATAATTTAGCTTGGATTCCCATTCCTTATATAGACAAATTTCTCCAGCAGAAACAATATTTGTAAACAATATCATACTAACTATAAAAAAATTGACTGTTTTATTAATAAATGGTTCAATTTTAAAAGACGACAATATGAATCCTAGAAGAATCAATAAAAATGCTATGGAAGCAACATATGAAATAAAAGAAATATCCAGTTCTATTGAATTTGGAACAATTTGTAAGATTTCAAGTATCTTAATATTTTTAAAACTTTTAAAATAAAAAATAAAGAAAATTACTCTATTTATAAAAAATAGAAATAACCAAAAAAAATATAATTTTAAAAAAAACTTAAATTTCAACATGTCTTAAAACATCTTTAATATTTCCATAAGCATTAACCATTTTATCAGATATATCATTATAATTTACCCACTCAGCTTTTGTAATTCCTTCTTGCAATTGTGGAACTAATTTCATATTTGATTTAGTATACATTGCAAACCAATTAGTAATTTTTAAATAATCAATAGAATTTTGTGAATATGTATGATATGTTGTAATTATAAAATTTTTTAAATCCAAATTTTTAACTCCTGTCTCTTCAGTTACTTCTCTAAGGGCAGCATCTTCATAACTTTCATTTAATTCAATTTTACCTTTAGGAAGATCCCAAACACCATTTCTAAAAATCAATAACACCTCATTTTTAGAATTAAAAACGACTCCTCCACTAGCGTATACACAATTATATTTTTTTTTAAAATTTTTTAAATTATCTACTTTGATATTTGAAGTATTATTAATATAAACTTTATATTTTTGCATAATGATTTATGATATTGATATAGCTAAACAAGTTGCAAAATCTTTATTGCAAATTAACGCAATTATTTTACAACCTGAAAAACCTTTTGTTTGGGCATCAAAATGGAACTCACCAATTTATTGTGACAATAGAAAAACATTATCTTATCCTGAGATAAGAAATTATATTAGACAATCCTTAAGCTACATCATAAAAAATCACTACAAAGGTGCAAATATTATAGCAGGTGTTGCTACAGCTGGAATTCCACATGGTGTCTTAGTTGCAGAAGAGCTAGGACTCCCTTTTATTTATGTTAGATCAAAACAAAAAGAACACGGAAAGCAAAATCAAATTGAAGGAGAATATAAAGAGGGACAATCAGTTGTTCTTATAGAAGATCTTATAAGTACAGGTAAAAGTAGTATTGAAGCTATTAATACTTTACGAAATAACAAGTTAAATGTCAAAGGAGTTGCATCTATATTTTCTTACGGATTTACAGATTCACTTAATAATTTTAAGAATATAAACAGTGAGTATATTTCTTTATGTACTTATGATTATTTATTAGAAGAAGCATTAAAATCACAATATATAAACAAAGATGATTTTCCTATATTAAAAGAATGGAGAAAAAATCCAGCAAAATGGAAAAAATAATTTAACTAAATATATATGAAATTTCTTTTTCTTTAAAATTTCTTTTTTTGCCAGATACTAATACAACTAAATTTCCTAATGGATCAATTTCTTTTATAATACCTTCAACAAAATTATCACCAATTAAAAAATTTCTTTTAAGATTTAATGAATATATTAAGTCATGATACTTTTGATCATGAAAACTTCCTTTTCGATAAGAATTTAAATTATTGAATAAGTAATTAATCAAGTCTTTTTTCACTTCTTTTACATCGTAAATATTTTGCTTTAACATTTTTAATGATGTTGCGGGAATACTATATTTTTTAAACTTGGTCTGATTAATATTAATTCCAAAACCAATAACTGATTTTTTAATAATTTTATTAGATATGATATTTTCAATTAAAATACCGCAAATCTTTTTATTATCAACAATTATATCATTTGGCCATTTTATATTTGCTTTCAATCCAAAAGAAAATAATAATTCACAAACTGCTAAAGATGCAATTTTATTTAAATCAAATTTTTTTTTGACAGATAAATTTGGATGCAAAACAACAGAAACAAGTAAATTTTTCGCATATTCACTATGCCATGAATTACTATATTGACCTTTTCCATTAATTTGAAAATTAGAAGAAATAATCAACCCTTCTTTAAATAAAAAATGATTTTTAATTGATAATGCATAATCATTAGTTGAACTAATTTTATCAAAATGAATATTATTTTTAGCAATCAAGATTTATTTATTTAAAATTATCACGTATTTTTGCAACACAAATCTAATAAAGATATGTCTAGAAAAAATATTAAAACCAATATATTATTAGAACATATCATTTTAGCAATTAACGAAATGAAAGGAAAAGAAATTATTACTTTAGATTTACAAAAAATTGACACCTCAGTATGTAAATATTTTATTATCTGTACTGGAAACTCAAACACTCATGTTAATGCAATAGAGTCAAATATTAAAAAAATTATTAGCAAAAAAATTGGTGATAAACCATACGGTGTTGAAGGAACAAATAAGGGTGAATGGATCTTAATGGACTATGTAGATATAGTAATTCATATATTTCAAAAAAATATTAGAGATTTTTACAATATTGAAAATTTATGGGGAGATGCTAAGCAAATTAGTTTAAAATAAGAAAATATAACTATGAAAAAACAAAAAATACCTAAAGGATTTAAAGTAATAAAATTTAATATATACTGGATATACGGTGCTATTTTTTTATTTTTTCTGCTAGTTCAATTTTTTGGATCAAATTCCACAAAACAAACTAACTGGCAAGAATTTAACACTAAAATGTTACAACCTAAAAAAGTTGATAAAATTGTAATAATCAACAAAGAAAAAGCTTTCATTCATATAAATAGAGAAAATTTAAATGAAGAATTTTTTCAAAGCGTTAATAAAAAAAATTTTAGTGAAACACCTAACTATGGACCACATTATTATTTTGAAATAGGATCTGTAGAAACCTTTAATGATAATTTAAAGGAGGCTCAAAGGAGTTTTGATGAATTCGAAAAGATATCTCCTTATTATGAGACTAAAGAAAATATACTAGGAGATATTTTATCATGGATTTTACCATTGATTTTTTTCATAGGTATTTGGTTTTTTATAATGAAAAGAATGAGTGGTTCTGGAGGTGCTGGAAGTCAAATATTTAATATTGGTAAAACTCAAGGAAAACTAATTGATAAAGCTAACATGAAAATTACTTTTAAAGATGTAGCTGGATTAGAAGAAGCAAAAGAAGAAATTACAGAAATTGTTGATTTCCTCAAATCACCTGAAAAATATACAAGACTAGGAGGGAAAATTCCAAGAGGTGCTATGCTAATTGGACCCCCAGGTACAGGAAAAACATTACTTGCAAAAGCAGTTGCAGGTGAAGCTAAAGTGCCATTTTTTTCACTTTCAGGTTCTGATTTTGTTGAGATGTTTGTTGGAGTTGGTGCTAGCAGAGTACGTGATCTTTTCAAACAAGCTAAAGAGAAATCACCATCAATAATATTTATTGATGAAATAGATGCAATTGGAAGAGCTAGAGGAAAAAATGCTATGACTGGAAGTAATGATGAAAGAGAAAATACACTAAATCAACTTTTGACTGAAATGGATGGTTTTTCCACAAACTCTGGAGTTATTGTTATGGCAGCTACAAACAGAGCTGACATATTAGATAAAGCGTTGACAAGAGCAGGTAGATTTGATAGACAAATTTTTGTTGATTTGCCAAATCTAATTGAAAGAAAACAAATTTTTGAAGTACACTTAAAACCTTTAAAAATTTCTAAATCTATTGATATTAATTTTCTTGCAAGACAAACACCTGGTTTTTCTGGAGCTGATATTGCAAATGTTTGTAATGAGTCTGCACTAATTGCAGCACGTAAATCTAAAAAACAAATTAGTAAACAAGATTTTTTAGATGCAGTAGATAGAATAATAGGTGGACTAGAAAAAAAATCAAAAATCATTTCACCTAATGAAAAAAAGACAATTGCTTTTCACGAAGCTGGACATGCAACTGTTTCCTGGATGTTAGAATTTGCTTCACCACTTATAAAAGTAACAATAGTACCAAGAGGAAAATCTTTAGGTGCAGCATGGTACTTACCAGAAGAAAGACAATTAACTACGACCGAACAAATGTTAGATGAAATATGTGCTGCTCTAGGAGGAAGAGCAGCTGAAGAATTATTTTTTAAAAAAATCTCAACAGGGGCATTAAGTGATTTAGAAAAGGTAACTAAACAAGCTTATGCCATGGTTAGTATATATGGTTTAAGTGAAAAGGTAGGTAATTTATCTTATTATGATTCAAGTGGTCAACAGTCTGGATTTACAAAACCGTACTCAGAGACAAGAGCACAAATAATTGATTCAGAAGTTAGTAAAATTATCGAAAACCAATATAAAAGAGCCAAAAATATTATATTAAAAAATAAGAAAAAACTTGAAGAGTTAGCTAATCAACTATTGAAAAATGAAGTTATATTTAAAAATGATTTAGTAAATATATTTGGAGAAAGAAAATGGCTCTCATACGAAGAAGAACAATTAAAAAAAAATACAAATAAATAATTGGATAATAATTGGATTAATATTTTAAGATCTGAAGATTTGTATAAAGTTGAAATTATTACACAAATGTTAAAGAATAATAAAATAGATGCCGTAATAATTAATCAAAAAGATTCGTCTTATAATATGTTTGGTTATTCAAACCTTTATGTTAAGCGTGAGCATGTAGAGAAAAGCGTAAAATTAATTCAAAAACACAATGAATGAATTAGTTAAAAGATCTATTTCTGGATTTATTTTTATAGTAATTATTTTATTTGGAACTACATATTCTCAAACTTCTTTTTTGCTGTTATATGTTCTTCTTGGGTGTATTTCTATTTATGAAATGTGGAATATTTTAGAGAAAAAAACAATTTTACCATTAATATTTGTTTCTCTACCTTTTTTATTAATAAATAGTTTGATTGATAATAATAGTGAAAATGAATTTGATCCATCATTAGTTTTATATATTCTAATATTAACTTGGACATTTGATTCTTTTGCTTATTTGATTGGAAGTCGGTATGGAAAAAATAAAATATTACCAAAAATTTCACCCAAAAAATCATGGGAAGGATTTGTTGGTGGATATATTTTTACACTAACAATTAGTTTTATTTTAATGAATTATAAGGCATTTTTATTTCAGGAATATATTATAATTGCATTTATTTTACCAATAACAGCTACAATTGGTGATTTAATTGCATCTTATTACAAGAGAAAATCAAATATTAAAGACTATGGGAAAATAATTCCTGGTCACGGAGGAATTATTGATAGATTAGATGCAATTTTAATTACAATTCCAGTAGTTGTTATTATAAATATGATAAGATGAAAATACATAAAGAAGGACGTAAAATAATTATAGCCGAAATATTACTTATTTTGTGCTTGTATATTTTATCTTCAAATTATTTTTCGATTATAACAACTAAAGTAATTCTAATAATTTCAATTTTTGTTTTATTATCCACATTATATTTTTTTAGAATAATTAAGAGAAATTTTAATAGAGATGAAAATATAGTTTATGCACCATGTGATGGCAAAATTGTTGTAATTGAAAACACATTAGAAAATGAATATTACAATGAAATCAAACTTCAGGTTTCAATATTTATGTCACCTCTAAATATGCACAATAACTTATATCCTTTACAAGGAAAAGTTAAATATAAAAAATACCATCCAGGAAAATTTTTATTTGCGTGGAATCCAAAGTCGTCTACAGATAACGAAAGAAGTACAATAGTTATTGAAAATAATAAAATCTCTATTCTTGTTAGACAAATTGCAGGAGCTTTAGCAAGAAGAATAATTACTTATGGAAAAATAAATGAAAATGTAAAATCATGTGATGAACTAGGTTTTATAAAATTTGGATCTAGGGTGGACTTGTTTCTTCCTAAAAATACAAAACTAAATATAAAACTAAATGATAAAGTTGTTGGAGGCAAAACAATAATAGCAAAGTATTAATAAAAATAATTTATTATATTTGTTACAATTAAAATTATTATCATGAAAAAAATATTAGCTTACTTTTTTACAATTACATTAATGATATCCGCTGGAAGCATATATGCATGTTCAACATGTGGCTGTCAATCAAATGAAGCAAAAAAAGAATGTTCGTCAACTGAAAAATCTAATAAAAGTTGTGAATCTAAATGTTCTAAAAGCAAAAAATGTTCTTCTAAAAAAAATTCTTCTGATGGATTTAATTTTAACAAAACTAATAGCTATGGAAAAAGCAAATCGTGTTCTAAGTCTAAAGCGAAAAAGTGTTGTTCAAAAAAAGAATCTGTAAAGAAAGAAAATAAAGAACAAGAATCATCAGATGACGTAAAAAAATCTTAGACATTAACTTAGAATTTTATAGAGCCACTTAGTAGTGGCTTTTTTTTTTAGAAATGGATTTTATTGATAAAAATATAGAAAATTATTCACTAGATTTTACTGAAAAAGAATCTGACTTATTAAAATCACTAAATAGAGAAACATATGCTAATGTTTTAAATCCAAGAATGTTGTCAGGTCATCTTCAAGGAAGATTTCTAGCTTTTCTAAGTAATATGATTAAACCATTAAATATATTAGAGATAGGTACGTACACTGGCTACTCTGCATTGTGTTTATCGGAAGGCTTAAAAGAAGGAGGACATTTACATACTGTTGATATTAATGATGAATATACAGCAATTGCGAAAAAATATTTTTTAAAATCAAAATGGAAAAATAATATTAAACAGCATATCGGAAATGCTTTAAACATTCTTCCTAATATTGACTCCTCATTTCAACTTGCATTTATTGATGCTGACAAAGAAAATTACATAAAATATTTTAAGTTACTATTTAAAAAAATTGATGTGGGAGGATATATTATAGCAGATAATGTTTTGTGGAGCGGAAAAGTACTAAATAATAATCAAGACAGTGATACAAAAGCATTACATGATTATAATAAATACGTTAATAATTTAGAAAATGTACGATCAATATTAATTCCAATTAGAGATGGATTAATGATAACACAAAAAATAAAATAAAGTTATGTCTATTTTTAACAATTTAAAAGTTGCTTTTAAGGACAAAACAAATTTTGAACTTAATAGATCTTTACTCATATTCTCAATTATAAGCAATCCCGTTATTTCCAAATCATTAATAACTCTAACAAAATTATTAATTAATTTAAAAATTCCCATTGGTTTTTTAATCAAAAATACAATCTTCAAACAATTTTGCGGAGGCACTAATATAAAAAATACAAGTATAACAATAGATAAATTATGGCGATCCAAAATTGGATCAATATTAGATTACTCTGTTGAAGGAAAAGAAAAAGAAGTAGATTTCGAAAAAGTAAAAAAAGAAACTATTAATAATATTGTTAAAGCAAGTAACTCTAAAAAAATACCTTTTGCAGTTTTTAAACCAACAGGGCTAACTAAATTCAATTTATTAGAAAAAATCAATTCTAATCTAAATTTAAATAAAGAGGAAATTACAGAAAAACAAAAATTTATTAATAGAATAGATAAAATTTGTAAAGCAAGCTATGATTACAAAATACCAGTATTTATTGATGCTGAAGAAAGTTGGATCCAAGAAGGTATTGATAAGATTGTTCTTTCCATGATGAAAAAGTACAATAAAAAAGAAGTTTACATATATAATACACTTCAAATGTATCGAATAGATAGACTTGACTATTTAAATGAAATTATATCAAAAGCCAAAAAAGAAAGATTTTTATTAGGTATAAAATTGGTTAGAGGAGCATATCATCAGCAAGAAATAGATAGAGCTATAAAATTAAAATATGAAGTACCTGTATTCAAAACAAAAAACAAATCTGACGACAGTTTTAATAAAAGCCTAAAGATATGTTGTGATAATATAAATCATATATCAATTTGTGCCGGAACACACAATGAAAATAGCAGTCAATTATTAATTGATTTAATGAAAAAAAATAATATTAAAAAAAGTGACCCAAAAATTTATTTTTCACAACTATTGGGAATGAGTGATCATATTTCTTACAATATAGCAGAACATGGATTTAATACAGCAAAATATGTACCCTACGGCCCTATAAAAGAAGTTATTCCATACTTAATAAGACGAGCTGAAGAAAACACTTCTATTTCAGGACAAATGAATCGTGAATTATTAAATATTTCAAAAGAAAAAAAACGTAGAAAGTTTAATTTAAACAATTAAATTTTTCATTCTCATATTTTAATGATTCTAAAAATACATTAGAATCTTTATCACATAACAAAAATTTCATTTGCAACAATTTACTATTATGAACTTTCTCAACTATATAAGTTTTACATGGTTTAGAAGAAGTATTACTTAAACTAAAATTAACCTTTGCATCTAAAATATCATGAAGAATATCATTTTTTTCTAATGAATATGAATTAAGTTGACAAATAGATTTATCTGAAAATTTAATATTTTCTACTTTATTTAAATGATAAATAACTCTTGAATTCATATCAAAATAGTTAATATAATCTTTTAAATTTTTCTTTAATCTATTATTTGGCCCAAATGATAGAAAAAAAACACCCAAAAAAATACCAAATCCAAATAATATAAATCTTCTAAGCATATACTATTCTCCCATTAATAAATTCAGATCATAATAAGATAATTTAAAATTTTTACTTAAAATTTTATTGGTATGTTTATTATTATAATTATAAATACCTGAACGTAAAAATTCATTTTTTCTTATTGCATTATCTATACCTCCTAAATCTCCAATATTAATTAAAATAGGAGTTAATAAATTACTTATACTTAAAGAAGCTGTTCTAGCTACTCTAGAAGCAATATTTGGAACACAATAATGTATTACATTATGTTTCACAAAAACTGGTTTTTTATGTGAAGTTACTTCAGAAGTTTCAAAACAACCTCCTTGATCAATACTTACATCTATCACAATTGAACCAGACTTCATACTTTTAACCATATGATCACTTACAACGCATGGAACTCTTCCATTTCCAATTTGTAAAGCTGCAATAACAACATCAGCTCTTTTTAATGCTTTAGATAATACTTTAGGTTGCATTGTAGATGTACTAATTCTTGAATTAATATTATTCTGCAACCTTCTTAACTTAGTAACAGAATCATCAAAAACAATTACAGAGGATCCTAAACCAAGAGCGGTTCTACATGCATACTCACCAACTGTTCCAGCACCAATAATTACAACGCTAGTAGGAATAAGACCTGAAACCCCTCCAAGCATAAGTCCTTTTCCATTATTGGCTGTAGACAAATATTCTCCAGCAATTAACATAGAAGTATTACCAGCGATTTCACTCATAATTCTAACAAATGGTAATTTATTGTGTTGATCTTTAATAAATTCAAAAGCTAATGCAGTTAATCTTTTTTTATTTAGAGTTTCAAAAAAATTGACAGATCTGGTATTCATTTGTAAAGCAGAAATTAAAACTTGACTATCACTCATTAATGAAAGCTCATCCTCAGTAGGAGGTTCTATTTTTAATATATAGTTTGCTTTAAAAACTTCATTATTTGAACTTGCTATATGTGCCCCTTTTGAGATATATTCATCATCCTTAAAATTAGCGCTTAAACCGGCATCTTTTTCAATAATAACAGAATGACCATTAGCAACTAATACACCTACTGAATCTGGAGTTAAACTAACTCTATTTTCCTGAAATGATGATTCTTTAGGGATACCTATTTCTAATGATTTAAATCCTGGTTTTACTTCTAACATTTCTTCTTTTGGTAAGAGAGATTTAGTATCAAGTGTTTTCTTTACATTCATTTTTTATAATTTATCATAATATTTCTCTTGTTATCATCAATAGTATCAATATAAACATTAACAAAGTTATCATCTATAAAACTATTAATATTGTTTGGCCACTCAATGAAGCAATAATTATCACTGCTTAAATACTCATCAATTCCTATATCATATGCTTCTTTTTCGTTTTTTATTCTATAAAAATCAAAATGAAAAATAGATCCAAACTTTTCACTAAAATACTCATTGACAATTGAAAAAGTAGGACTAGTAACATTATCATTTACACCCAAATTTTTTAGTAAAAATTTTATAAGTGTCGTTTTTCCAACACCCATCTCTCCAAAAAAAGCGAACTTTTTATATTGATTATTAAATTTAAGTATTTTTAAAGATATTACATCCAAATCATTAATATTTTCCACAATAAATTTTTTAGCCATTTACTTTAGTTTTTAAAATAATAAAAGGCAATAACATTTCTTCCATTGATATTCCACCGTGTTGGTATGTGTTTTTATAATATTTAACAAACTGATTGTAATTATTTTGATAAACAAAATAAATCTTTTCTTTAGCAAAGATATACTTACTACTTACATTCTGTATTGGTAAAAAATATTCTTTTGGATTTTTAATTTCAAACACATCAGAAGATAAAAAATTTAAATTCTTCCCCTGTTTATATCTTAAATTATCATTAACATTTCTATCACCTATTACTTTGGATGGTTTATCAACATTTATTGTTCCATGATCAGTTGTTATAACTAAATTTGCTTTCTGTTTTGATATCTCATTAATAATTTCTTTAAGAGGAGAATGTGAATACCAAGATCTAGTTAAAGAGCGATAAGCTGAATCATCATCAGCTAATTCTTTAATAACCTTCATATCTGTTCTAGCATGAGATAGCATATCCACAAAATTATATACTATTACGTTTAAAAGATTATGTTTTAAATTAGATATTTTATTAATAAACTTTCTTCCATAATCAATATTTGTAATTTTTGTGTATGAAATTTTTGAGGTATCTTTTCCAAGCCTACTTAAATTATGTAATAACAAATCCTTTTCAAATAAATTTTTTCCTCCATCATCTTGATCATTTTTCCAAAAATGAGGATATTTATTTTGAATATCTAAAGGAAGTAACCCGGAAAAAATTGAATTTCTTGAATATTGAGTTGCAGTAGGAAGTATACTGGTATACATTTCATCTGAAATAATCTTAAAATCACTTATTATATCTTGTTCGAGAATCTTCCATTGGTCATAACGCAAATTATCTATTAATACAAAATAGGTTGGTACATTATTATTTAAAATTGGAACAACCTTTTTTTCTATAATTTTATGGGAAAGCAAATGTTCATCACCATACAACCAATTTTTATAATTATTCTTAACAAATTTAAAGAATTGCTTATTCGCATCATCTTTTTGCATTTCTAAAATTTGTTCTATACTTTTTTCTGCAGAATAATCTATTTCTAAATCCCAATATGTTAATTTTTTATAAATATCACACCATTCTTCAAAACTAGAAATTGTTGATAAAGAAGATGATATTTTAGAAAATTCTTGTTGATAATTTTTAATTGTTTTTTCATCTACTAATCTATTTATATCTAAATTTTTTTTGATAGCTAATAGAATTTGAGAAGGATTAACAGGTTTGATTAAATAATCAGATATTTTTGCACCAATAGCCTCTTCCATTATACTTTCTTCCTCACTCTTGGTAATCATAATTACAGGAACATGTCTGTATTTTTCCTTAATTACATTTAACGTTTCAAGACCAGAAATACCAGGCATATTTTCATCTAAAAAAATAAGATCAAAATTATTAGAACCCAATAGCTCGAGTGCTTCATCTCCACTTTTAGCTGAAATAACATTATAACCTTTATCTTCTAAATAAATTATATGTGGTTTTAACAAATTGATTTCATCATCCGCCCAAAGAATATTTATCATAATTTATTTATTAGTTTTACAAAAAAATAAAAAAAAGATCAGTTATCACATGCATATACAAAAAAAAGATAAAATTATAAATGATACTATATATGGTTTTATTTATTTAGAAGACAGTTTAATAAATGAATTGATTAATCATAAATATTTTCAAAGACTAAGAAGAATCACACAACTAGGTCTAGCTAACTTAATATATCCTGGATCAAATCACACAAGATTTCAGCATGCATTAGGATCAATGTTTTTGATGCAAAGGACTATTGAATATCTAAAAAGAAAAAAAATAAGAATAAGTACAAAAGAAAGTTTAGCATTAAAAATAGCAATATTACTACACGATATCGGACATGGCCCTTTTTCTCATGCTTTAGAGAAAACAATTGTTAAAAATATTTCTCACGAAAAAATCTCATTATTGTATATGGAAAAACTAAATCAAATTTTTAGTAAAAAATTGAATTTAGCTATAAATATTTTTAGCAATAATTATTCAAAAAAATATTTTTATCATCTGGTATCTTCTCAGGTTGATATGGATAGACTTGATTATTTAAAAAGAGATAGTTTTTATACTGGTGTTAATGAAGGAAATATAGGCGTTGAAAGAATTATTAATATGATGAATGTAGTTGATGATAAACTTGTAATTGAAGAAAAAGGCATAAATTCAATTGAAAAATTTCTTTTTGCTAGAAGATTAATGTATTGGCAAGTATATTTGCATAAAACAGTTATTTCAGCAGAACATATTCTTATAAATATACTTATGAGAGCAAAAAAATTAGTTCAAAATAATATCACAATATTCTCTACCCCTTCACTACTACCATTTTTAAAGAATAATTATACTTACACTGATTTTAAAAATAATGAAAACTTATTAGAAAAATTTTCTGAACTAGATGATTATGAAATCTATACATGTATTAAACAATGGACTCATGAAAAAGATAAGGTTTTGTCTAATCTTTCTAATATGATAATTAACAGAAATCTTCTTAAAATAAAAATTCAAGACCAAAAATTTTCATCAAGGAAGATTGATGAAATTAACTGTTTATTACAAGAGAAATATAATTTAAGCAAAGAAGAAGCTTCTTATTTTGTTTTTTCAAAAAAAATTAGCCATAACACTTATAATATTAATGAGGAAAAAATAAATATTTTATTAAAAAATAATGAAATTGTTGATCTTACAAAAGTTTCAGATCATTTTAGTAATAGGAAAACAAACATTAAACAAAAATATTTTTTATGCTACCCTAAAGAATTTAAAAATAAATTTTAGACATATATCTATATTTATTAGATTTGTAAAAATGAATTTAACAGCACAAGAAATATCAGAAATAATTGATGGAGAAGTTATAGGAAATCCACAAACAAAAGTAAAAAATGTTTCAAAAATTGAAGATGCAAAAAGTGGTGATATTTCATTTTTAGCTAATCCAAAATACACTGAATTTATTTATTCTACTAATGCTAGCATAATTATTGTAAGTGATGTTTTTATCTCAGAACGAAAAATACATAAAACTCTAATAAAGGTGAAAGACCCTTATATTTCTTTCAGTAAAATGATAGAAATATATAGTAGTAAAACTCTAAAAAAAAATGGGATTTCTAGTAATTCAAAAATTTCAAAAAACGTTCTAATTTCTGAAAATGTTTACATAGGAGATTTTACCTTTATTGATAAAAATGCAAGAATATCAAAAAATGTCAAAATTTTTCCAAATTGTTTTATTGGAGAAAATGTTAATATTGGAGAAAATACAATTTTGTATTCTGGTGTAAAAATTTATAACGATTGTAGTGTTGGTGATAATAACATAATTCATTCTGGAGTTGTTATTGGTGCAGATGGTTTCGGGTTTGCCCCTAACAAAAGCACAAACTACACTAAAATTAAGCAAGTTGGTAATGTAATAATAGAAAATGATGTTGAAATTGGTGCCAATACTACAATCGATAGAGCAACAATGGGTTCAACAATAATAAAGAAAGGTGTTAAACTTGATAATCTAATTCAAATTGGACATAATGTTGAAATTGGTGAAAATACAGTAATAGCTGCACAAAGTGCTATTGCAGGTTCGTCAAAAATTGGAAAAAGATGTATGATAGGTGGTCAAACTGCAATTAATGGCCATATTAAAATAGCTGATGAAGTGAAAATAGCAGGCCAAAGTGGAATAGCTTCTAGTATCATTAAAAAAGGTGTAATTGTTCAAGGTCCTATGGCTTTTAATATAAAGAAATTTCAGAGATCATATATAGTTTTCAAAAAACTTCCAGAATTATATAAAAAAATAGAATCTCTATATAAAATAATTAATAAAAAATGAAACAGAAAACTTTAAAAGATATTATTAAAGTCTCAGGTTTTGGCATTCACACTGGAGTTAAAACTAATGTAATATTAAAACCTGCTAAAGAAGATACTGGAATAATTTTTATTAGAACAGACATAAAAGAAAAACCAAAAATTAAAGCTTTAGTTAAAAATGTTTTTTCAACTGAGAGAAGTACTAATTTAAAAGAAAATAATGCTGAAATTAGAACTGTTGAGCATCTTTTGGCATCCATAGCTGGATCTGAAATTGATAATTTAATTATTGAAGTTGATAATATTGAGATTCCAATTTTAGATGGAAGTGCAAAAAAATATAGTGAATTAATTACAAAAACTGGAACAATATATCAAAATAAAAACAAAAAAATATTTGAAATTAAAAGAAGAATATCAATAGTTGATAATGATACTGGAACTCAATTAATTGCAACTCCAGCAAATGAATATCAAATTGATGTTGAAATAGATTTTAATTCAAATGCTTTAAAAAAGCAAAAAGCTTCTTTGTTTTCAATTAAAGATTTTAATTCTGAGATTAGTTCATGTAGAACATTTTGTTTTTTTAATGAATTAGAAACACTAATTGATAAAGATTTAATTAAAGGAGGTGATCTTGATAATGCAATAGTAATAGCTGAAAAAAATATTAATAAGGATAAGTTACAAAAAATATCTAAACTATTTAAGAAAGAAAATTTAGAAGTAAGTAATGAATGCATCTTAAATAATTTAACACTTAGGTATGAAAACGAACCTGCACGTCATAAGCTGCTTGATGTAATTGGAGATTTATCTTTACTTGGAGTTGCAATTAAAGGTAAAATACAAGCTATTAAGCCTGGTCATAAGAATAATACTAAATTTGCTAAATATTTAAGTACAATAATGAATGAAGAAATGAAAAAAACTGCTCCTATTATTGATTTTACTAAAAATCCACTGTATGATAAAGAAAAAATAAAAACAATTCTTCCACACAGAAAACCTTTTTTATTCATTGATGAAATAAGAGAAATAGGTGAAGATTATATAATTGGAGTAAAATTTGTAAAAAAAGAAGAAGAATATTTTGAAGGACATTTTCCTCAAGAACCAGTAATGCCTGGAGTTCTACAATTAGAGACGATGGCACAAGCTGGCGGTGTTCTAATTCTAAGTAAAGAAAAAAATCCAGAAAACTTTTTAACTTTTTTTATGAAAATTGATAATGCAAAATTCAAGAAAAAAGTAATTCCTGGTGATATCTTAATTTTTCGTCTAAATTTAATATCTCCAATAAGAAGAGGATTATGTCACATGCATGGAAAAGGATTCGTTAATGGAAAAATTGTAGTGGAAGCTGATTTATTAGCTCAAATTTCACCTAAAAATATATAAAATGCATCAACCCTTAGCATATATAGACTCTAACGCAGAAATAGCAAGAAATGTAGTAATTGAACCTTTTGTAACCATTGAAAAAGACGTAGTTATTGGAAAAGGAACATGGATAGGATCAAATGTTACAATTATGGAAGGAGCTAGAATTGGAGAGAATTGCAGGATATTCCCTGGAGCAGTTATTTCAGCTATACCTCAAGATTTAAAATTTCAAGGCGAAAAATCGCTAACAATTATTGGTGATAATTGTACAATTAGAGAATGTTCAACAATAAATAGAGGTACATTAGCTAGTGGTAAAACAACTATTGGAAATAATTGTTTAATCATGGCTTATGCACATATTGCGCATGATTGTAAAGTTGGAAATAATTGCATAATTGTAAACAGTGTAGCAATGGGGGGTCACGTAACACTTGGAGATTATGCAATTATTGGAGGTTTATCTGCTTTACACCAATTTGTTAGCGTTGGTAAGCATGCAATGATTTCTGGAGGCTCATTAGTACGTAAAGATGTACCTCCTTATGTTAAAGCAGCAAGAGAACCATTATCATTTGTCGGTATTAACTCAATTGGCTTAAGAAGAAGAGGATTTAATGATGAAAAAATCAAACATATTCAAGATATTTTTAGAATTTTGTATCAAAATAATTACAATAACACACAAGCAATTTTAAACATTGAAACTGAAATTATAGCATCTGAAGAAAGAGATGAAATTATATCATTTATACAAAGTTCCGGAAGAGGTATTATGAAAGGTTATAATCAAAAATAAAAATATGGCAACAACATCGGAATTTAGAAATGGGCTTTGCATAAAACATAATGGTGAGCCGTGGAAAATTGAATCTTTTCAACATGTTAAGCCAGGTAAAGGACCTGCGTTTGTTAGAAGCAAACTACGAAATTTAAATAGCGGAAGATTACTAGAAAATACATTTACTGCTGGAGTTAAAATTGAAATTATTAGAATTGAAAATAGAAAATATCAATTTTTATATTCTGAAGGAAATAGTTATCATCTAATGAATAATGATGATTATGAACAAATTATGCTTCAAAAAGAATTTATTAGTAATGTGGAATTTCTCAAGGAAGGTAATAACATTGATGTTTTATTTCATGCAGATGAAGGTATGCCTCTTTCAGCTTCTCTTCCATTACATGTAATATTAGAAATTAGTCATACAGAGCCAGGAGTTAAAGGAAACACTGCCACAAATGCAACAAAACCTGCCACAACAGAAACTGGAGCTAAAATTAATGTTCCTCTTTTTATAGAGGAAGGTAATAAAATTAAGATTGATACTGAAAAAAAATCATACATAGAACGAGTTAAATAAAGCTTAATGAAAACACATAATTTTTCGGCAGGTCCATGTATTTTACCACAGGAAGTATTTAAAAAATCTTCAGAAGCTATATTAGATTTTGAAAACTCACTTTCACTTATAGAAATTTCTCATCGAAGCAAAGCATTTGAAAATGTAATGAACAAATCTATTTCATTAGTTAAAGAATTACTTAATTTACCTACAGGATATTCAGTGCTTTTTCTGCAAGGTGGTGCAAGCTTACAATTTTTAATGGTTCCTTATAACCTAATGAAATTAAATGGTTCAGCGGCATATTTAAATACAGGAACATGGTCTAAAAAAGCTATTAATGAAGCTAAACTTTTTGGAAATACAATAATTGTTGGAGATTCATCTGATAAAAACTTTAATTATATTCCTAAAAATTACACTGTTCCAGAAAATATTGATTACTTTCACTGTACATCAAATAATACAATATTTGGAACTCAAATAAAAAATTTTCCTAATATATCTAGCCCAATGGTATGTGATATGAGTTCAGATATTTTTAGCAGAAAAATTAATATTAATAATTTTGATATTATATACGCTGGAGCTCAAAAAAATATGGGACCAGCTGGAGCAACAATGGTAATTATTAAAAATGATATTTTGAATAAAACAAATCGAGATATTCCAACAATGTTAAACTACCAAACTCATATCAATAAAGAAAGTATGTTTAATACACCACCAGTATTTTCAATATATGTTTCTATGCTAACACTTCAATGGTTAAAAGATAAAGGTGGTATTGATTACATTGAAAAAATAAATAATGAAAAAGCAAATTTATTATATCAAGAAATAGATAGAAATAGTTTGTTTAAAGGAATAGCTAATTTAGCAGATAGATCAAATATGAATGTTACTTTTTCGATGTTGGATCAAGAAAAAGAAAAAATTTTTGAAGATGAATGCTCAAAAACTAAAATTAGCGGAATAAAAGGTCATCGCTCTGTTGGAGGGTATAGAGCCTCAATTTATAATGCAATGCCAATTGACAGTATTAAAGTGCTAATAGATGTAATGCAAAAAGTAGAAAAATTATAAAATGATAAATATACTTGCAAATGATGGAATACCAGAAATAGCAATTGATTTGTTGAAAGACAAGGGGTTTAAAGTAACAAATGAACATATAAATCAAGACAGTTTATTAGATTCAATTAACAAAAATAATTATGAAGTAATTTTAGTAAGAAGTGCTACTAAGATAAGAAAAGATATTATTGATAATTGTCCTAGTATTAAATTAATTGGTCGAGGTGGAGTTGGAATGGACAATATTGACGTTGAATATGCTATTGACAAAGGTATAAAGGTAATTAATACTCCAAAAGCATCATCTTTATCTGTTGCAGAACTTGTATTTGCACACCTATTTGGTATGGTAAGATTTTTACATGATTCAAATAGAAAAATGCCAATGGAAGGAGAAAAAGATTTTAAAAAATTAAAAAAAAGATATTCATCTGGAAGAGAGTTATATGCAAAAACAATAGGTATAATTGGTTTTGGGAGAATTGGACAAGAAGTTGCAAGAATAGCAATTGGTTTAGGAATGAATGTTTTAGCGCATGACAAAACAATTTCAGAAGCTAACATATCCTTGAAATTTTTTGATAATTCTAAAAAAACATTTACAATAGTAACAGATCCTTTAAATGTAGTTCTTGAAAAATCTGACTTTATTACTTTACATATTCCGAAAATTGATGGTAAGGCTATTATATCTGCAAAAGAAATTAAATTAATGAAAACCGGTGCGGGAATAATAAACACATCTAGAGGAGGATTGATAGATGAAGATATTTTAATGTTTTCCTTAGAGAAAAAAAAATTAGCATACGCAGCATTAGATGTTTATAATAACGAACCCTCTCCATCTATTCATTTATTAATGCAAGATAATATTTCACTTACCCCTCACATAGGTGCAGCAACTCAAGAAGCACAAGAAAGAGTAGGAATAGAATTAGCTGAAAAAATCATAAAATTTTATAACAAAGAATAAAGGTGAAAGTTATTCCGTTTAATGCAATTAGACCTATAAGAGATAAAGCAAATTTGTTTGCATCAAGATCTTATCTAACTTACTCAAATAAAACTATTGCAGAAAAAATAAACAATAATCCTTATACTTTTTTACATATTATCAATCCAGATTTTAATTTAGAAAATAAGCTTTTTGGTAGGGAAAAATTTAAACATGTTAAAAAAAAATTTCAAGAATTTTACAATAATAATATTTTAATTTCTGATAATGAAGATTGTTATTATTTATATGAGCAAAGCTATAACTCAACATCATATATAGGTATAGTTGGACTTGTTAGCTCAGATGATTACACTAATAACAATATTAAAAAACATGAGAATACTATTTATAGTAAAGAAAAAATGTTTGTAGAATATTTAGAGGAAACAAGATTTCAAGCTGACGCCATACTTTTGGCTCATAAAAAAAATAATAATCTAAAAATTATTTATCAAAATATTAAAAAAATCCGACCTGAATATGAATTTACTACTACAGATAAAGTACTACATAAATTATGGAAAATTTCAAACAAAAAAATAATTGATCAAATAACTCAAGAATTTAAAAATATTGATAAAACATATATTGCTGATGGACATCATAGATGTGCATCAACTAGCAAGTTGAAAAACAAGACAAACATAATGTCATTGTTAATTAGTGAAGAACAATTACACGTTTCAAGCTTTAATAGATTAGTTAAAACAAATATTACAGATTTTGAATTATTTAACAAAATTGATGAAAAATTTTATATTAATAAGACAATTTTAGATATACCAATAAAACAAAATGAAATTATAATGTTTAAATCTAATCAGAAATACTTATTACAACCAAAGAAAGACAGTTATATTGATAATGAAATATGTAGACTTGGCGTTTCTATCTTATTTAATAATATCTTATTTCCAATTTTAAACATTAAAGACGAAAGAAAAACAGATAAGATGGAATTTTTGCCAAATAATACTGATTTCGCAGAAGTTAAAAATAAAATAAATTCTAAATCTTTCGATATTGCATTCATTCTAAAACCTATAACAATTAATGAAATTAAAAAAGTTGCTGATAAAAACAAATATATGCCTCCAAAAAGCACATATATTGAACCAAAACTTAGATCAGGTCTAACAATTTATAAGTTTTAACATGAGTATAAGAGAAAATTTTATTAAAATAAAAAATTCATTACCAAATAATGTGACATTAGTTGCTGTTTCAAAAAAACAATCTATTTCATCAATATATGAAGTATATAGTTGCGGACACAAAATTTTTGGCGAAAACAATGCTATTGAACTAGCAAAAAAAGCTGAAACTATGCCTAGTGATATTAAATGGCATATGATTGGTCATTTACAAAGAAAAAAAGTTAAATATATTATTAAACATGTTGATTTAATTCATTCCATTGACTCAATTAAACTTCTAGATGAAATTAATAAAAGAGCTATGAAAATAAATAAAGTAATAAAATGTTTAGTTCAAATTAAAATTGCAAAAGAATCTAATAAATTTGGAATTGATAAAAATGAAATAAATGAACTTATTAATGACAGTAAAAAATTTACTAATATTAAAATAATTGGACTTATGGGAATGGCAACAAATACTAATGATGCATCTGTTATAAACTCTGAATTTTCATTTTTATCGAACATTTTTGAAACAATAAAAAATAATGATATTAAAATTTTATCAATGGGAATGAGTGGTGACTTCTCGTATGCTATAAAAAACAATGCAAATATGGTTCGCATTGGAAGTTCAATTTTTAATTAAATTTCATGAAAAAAATAATTATAAATACCAAAAATGCACCGGCAGCTATTGGCCCATATAGTCAGGCAGTTTTAGTTGACAAAACTCTCTATTGCTCAGGGCAAATTGCTATAAACCCAAAAAATAATTTAATTATCAATAATAATATTGCAGAAGAAACAGAAATGATTATGAAAAATATATATGAAATATTAAGCTCTGCTCAAATGAATTTTGACAATATAGTTAAGTGCACAATATTTTTGAAAAACATGGATGATTATAATGAGGTCAATAAAGTCTATAGAAAATACTTTAAAAATAATCCTCCTGCCAGAGAAGCAGTTGAGGTGTCAAAACTTCCTAAAAATGTTAACGTAGAAATATCATCAATAGCTGTTAAATAAATGAATTTATTTAATGAAATAAAAAATGGAAATAAAATTGCTTTATCAAAAGCAATAACTTTAATAGAAAGTACTAATACTGATGACCAAGTTAATGCTAGAAAACTGATATTAAAATGTAAAAATGAAAATTTTAATTCAATTAGAATTGGTGTTACTGGTATTCCAGGCGTTGGAAAAAGTACATTTATTGATTCTTTTGGAACACATTTAACATCAAAACAACATAAAGTTGCGGTATTAGCAATTGATCCATCTAGCGAAAAAACAAAAGGAAGTATTCTTGGTGATAAAAGTAGAATGGAAAAACTATCAGCAGACCAAAATGCATTTATTAGACCTACACCAAGTAGTGGTTTCTTAGGTGGTGTTGCTAACAAAACTAGAGAAACTATAACATTATGTGAAGCAGCAGGTTATGACATTATAATTATAGAAACTGTTGGTGTTGGACAAAGCGAAATTAGTATTAATAATTTAGTTGATTTTACTCTTCTATTAATGATTTCTGGTGCTGGAGATGAATTGCAAGGAATCAAAAGAGGCATTATTGAATTTGCCGACGCAATAATTATAAATAAGGCGGACGGAGAAAATAAAAGCAAAGCAATAAATACATCAGTACAATATAAGAATACTGTTGGTCTATTAAACATCAACAGAGAAAATCCAATTCATGTTGGATATTGTTCGTCAATAAATAATGAAGGAATACAATCAATTTGGAAACTTATTATTAATGTTATTATTAAAATACAATCGAATAATATATTTGATCAAACTAGAAAAAAACAAGAGATCTTCTGGCTTCACAAAAGAATAAAAGATGATTTAGGTTTAAGAAAATATGAAAAATTAGCTAAGTCAAAAAAAATTGAAGAACTAGAACATGAAGTAAACACAAACAGTGATACTTTAGATAATATAATTAACAAATTATAATTTAAAGTTGAATAATTAGTTAATTCTTAATTAATTTATATTAAGTTGTTTAAATACTGAACCATCATTATAGATAAGAAAAATAACTTTATTGTGCGAAAGACCAGTTACTGATCTTCCTAAAACATCCTTTATATCAATTAATATTTTCTTAAACGAAGAAAATGATTCATTTACATCAGTATTCATATCATTAATCTGATTTACAACAGTTTGAGCATCACCTAATTCAACAAAATCTACAGTTAAAAAGTTAGGGAATTTATTTTTGCTTTGCCAACAACTTGTAACTCTGTCTATAAAAAATGGATTACTGTTAACATTTAAAGACTCATTATATAGACCGTAACCAAATAAATCGTCAGTTAAAAAATGGTTAAATATAAATATATCGTTGATGGAATCTCCCCTATTATATTCACAAGAAAAATCATTTATATCACTTACACTAAAATGTGTTTCTACTGCATAATCCCAAACATAGTGATACCATGATTGAGAAGTAGAAGCATCATTTTGGTCTGAAAAAATAATTAGTCTCTTATTTGACGTAATCATTTCATCTAAAGTTGCCCATTGAGATTGTGAATCTTTTGAATATAGATAATTATTAAGCGATGATTGCTGTAATACATTTTCTATAGAATTAGCATCTGTATAACATTCTAAAATAATCGTAACAACTTCATTTGTATTTAAATCAAGAAAACTTTTAATATCATTAAATACATCGTATAAAGGAATCGATCCTAAAATTGAAAAACTATGGTAAACTATTGGCATCCCATTGTTATCATAAACATCAATCATAAGGCCTCTTACTCCAGCATTTAATTGATTTAAAATGTTGTAAGTTTGATTTGGAAACTGAAAATTATCTTCAGAAGAATTAAATGCATTGTGAGTAGTCAAGAAAGCAACTTCGTTATACGGCTTTGCACATAATGAAAAATACCCATTACATTGAGACTTAACGTCTAAAAAATAAAAACATAAAAGAATTAGAAAAAACTTATTCATCATTATTACTCATAAAATTTTTAATAATTGTATGGAAGTGATGAACACCTTGCTCCATATCAGGAGAAAACCGACCAGATTTATATAATCTTGAATTAACACCCTTTTGAACACTTGTAACTACTTCTTGATCTTCAATCTCCACTTTGTTAACATCTGCGCCTGCACCTTTATTTAAAAGATCTTCATTCCAAACATATGAATAAAAATTTACTTTAGTTTGATCCTTAGATAAAGGCTTAATTATGTTGATTGATAAACCCCAAGGATAAAAGTTAAGCATAATATTTGGAAATAACCAAAAATAATATGCTGCTATTTTTTTTCCATAATCAATTGATGATTCCGGCAAATCAAAGCATAGTTCATTATCCTTACCATACCCAATTTGTAAACTTGAATATTTAAAACATTCTACACTATATTCTTCATAATTTAACACATTATTTAAATCTTTATGAATAAAAGGTATATGAAAACCTTCTAAATAATTATCACAATATAATGTCCAATTTGCATTAATTATATATTTATTTGATAAATCTTTTCTATAAACAAAATCTGAGATAGGCATCCAACCAACTCGTTTATCTACATCTTTAGTTAAATCATTTAATGAAAATTTAGGATTTAAAGAAGTAAATATAAATTGATTCCATTTTGAAGTAGATATTTTTGGCAAATTATCTCTTTTAGTTGGAAAATTTTTCATCCTTTCAGTACAAGGCATAAACAAAAAATTACCCATGTTATCAAAAGACCGACCATGATAATTACAATTAATAGTTTTATTTATTTTTCCATATTTTTTTATTAATATATTTCCTCTATGAGTACAAACGTTAGAAAAGCACTCAATTCCATTTTTATTTTTAACTAAAAATAGTGGCTCAGGTAAGACTTTGTCCATTAAAAAAAATGGAAAAGCATAATTTTCTTCATCAAAATAAGAGTCATCAGAAATTAAATGCCAACTAGTAACAAAAATATTTTCAACAACCTCATTAAAAATCTCTTTTGAAGAATAAAATTTGGAAGACAAAGTGCTTGAAACTTCAATATCGTTATTTACATTTAACATAAATATTTACCTGTATAAATGTAAATGTATAATAATCTATTTAATTAAAGAAACACTTCTTTCAACAAAACTTGTCAGCTTCTCCCCTTTTAACATTCCATGCGATAAAAGAGCTAAATCAAAAATCTGCTTAATTAATGCAATTCTTTTCTTCTTATTCTTCTCAGAAATTATTTTAGAAACTAAATCATGATTAGTATTGACAATTACATTATATGATTCTGGCATGTCACCAAACATTTGCATACCTCCTCCAGACAGTTGTTGCTGCTCTTTCATTCTTCTCATAAACTCACTTTGAGTAATTAATATTGGTAAATCATCAGATGACATATTTTGAGTTTGGACAGTATAAATTGATTTATCAACTTCCGATTGGATCATCTCTTGAATCTTTTTTTGTTGCTTTTCATCTAATTTAGATACTGCATCGTCTCCCTTGTCAATTAATTTATCAATACTATCACCATCTACTCTAACAAACTGTATATCAGCATTAGTACTTTCTAGCTTACTGATTAAATGACTAACTAAAGGTCCTGATAATTCTAATACTTCATAGCCTTTGTTGGTTGCAGCATTTACATAAGAGTGTTGTTCATTTTTATCATGAGTATATAAAATAATTGTTTTATTATCTTTATTTTTTTGAGTTTCTTTGACTTTGTCTAAAAATTCTGACAATGTATAATAACAACTTGTTGTATTTTTATACATTGCAAAATCTGTAGCTTTATCAAAAAACTTTTCTTCAGTTAACATTCCATATTCTATAAATACCCTTACATCATCCCATTTAGTTTCAAAATCTTTTCTATCTTTTTTAAACATATTAGATAATTTATCAGCTACCTTTTTTGTAATATGACTTGATATTTTTTTTACATTTCCATCTGCTTGTAAATACGATCTAGAAACATTTAATGGAATATCGGGTGAATCAATTACTCCATGAAGTAATGTTAAAAATTCAGGAACAATATTTTCAACATTATCAGTAATAAAAACCTGATTACTGTAAAGGTTGATTTTATTTTTTTGTACTTCTAAATTATTCTTTAATTTAGGGAAATATAGAATTCCTGTTAAATTAAATGGAAAATCAACATTAAGATGAATATTGAATAAAGGCTCACTAAATTCCATTGGATACAACTCTTTGTAAAACTCTTTATAGTGTTTTTCTTTTAGATTAGAAGGTCTTTTTTTCCAAGCAGGATTTGGATTATTAATTATATTATCTACAACTTTATCAATTTTTTCAATATTTCCATCTTTATCTTTTTTACCTTTTGGATCATCAATTTTTTCAGTTTTAGTTCCAAATTTAATTGATACTGGAAGAAACTTACAATATTTATTAAGTATACCTGACAATCTTGATTCTTCTAAAAATTCCTTAGAATCATCAGCAATATGTAAAATAACATCAGTACCTTTTGTCTTTTTGGCAGTTGTTTCCATATTAAAACTTGGAGAACCATCACACACCCATCTTACAGCCTTACTATTAGGTTTTTGACTTTTAGTAATAATTTCTACTTCCTTTGAAACCATGAAAGAAGAATAAAAACCTAAACCAAAATGACCAATGATAGAATTTTTTGCATCAGCATCTTTATATTTATTAACAAATTCTTCAGCACCTGAAAATGCAATTTGATTTATATACTTATCAAGTTCAATTTCTGTCATTCCTATCCCATTGTCTCTAATTGTAATAGTCTCTGCTTTTTTATCTAAAATAACCTCAACTCTAAGCTTAGATAAATCTGTTTTTAATTCACCAACTGTTTTAAGTGTTTTAAGCTTTTGAGTTGCATCAACTGCATTTGAAACTAATTCTCTTAAGAAAATTTCATGATCTGAATATAAAAATTTCTTTATTATTGGAAAAATATTTTCCGTTTGTACATTAATATTACCTGTTTTCATAATTTTTTTTATTTATATATAATATTTGCAACAAATATGCCAAGAAAAAAATATATGACAAATAAACTATTAGAAAAAAAAATATGAAAATATGACAGTTATTTTATGACAGATTTTAAAATACTATTTATTTGGCTATAATAATTTCCTCCAAATAAATTTGCATGTACTAAAAGTGGATATAAATTACATATATCTAATCTAATCTTCCAGTTTTTATCTAATGGATAATAATAATTGTAAGTATCATAAAATTCTTTTTTGAAACCCCCAAACAATTTTGACATAGCAATATCCATTTCTCTATTACCATAATATACTGCAGGATCAATAACAAAAACTTGATCTTTTGATGAAATAAAATTACCACTCCATAAATCTCCATGTATTAATGATGGTTTAGTTACAGGAAATATGTTTTCTAATTTTAAAAAAAGTGATTCAAAAAGTTTTTGTGTTTTTACTGAAAAGTTACCAATATCTAACTGAGGTTTTAATCTTTGATTAATAAAAAAATCACTCCAATTAGTATGAAAATTATTTTTTTGTAATAATGATCCTATAAAGTTATTATGATCTAATCCAAAACTCTCAGATGTATTATAATGTAGTTCAGAAAGGCTAAATCCAAAACTTGACCAAAATTTTTTATTTAATTCATTACTTTGAATAAATTCTAAAGCTAAAACCTCCTCATCAAAATATATTACACTAGGAACTTTAATTGTATTTGTTAAAGAAATTAACTTTAAACCTCTAACCTCTTTATCAAATAGATTTTTAACTTTATTAATATTGAATTTTAAGAAAAATTTACCAATATTAGTATTAATTAGAAATGCAGTATTAACAGAACCACCAAAAATTTGTGTGTAATTTTTTAATACTAAATTACAATTTAGACTATTAGATAATTTTTCAATAGTATTAACAAACAACTCTTTAATCATATTTAAATATAACGCTAAAATACAATAATCAAAATCATGCATTAAATTACTATATATTTGTGAAAATTATAATAGTTTATGAATTTTTTTGATTTAGTTAAAAAAAGAAGATCTGTAAGAAAATTTACAAATGATACAGTTCCAGATAAAGTCATTAATAAATGTTTAGAAGCTGCAATATTAGCACCTAACTCTTCTAACTTACAACCCTGGGAATTTTATTGGATTAAAAATAAATATAAAAAAGAAAATATTAAGAAAGCCTGCTTTTCACAAAATGCAGCAACAACTGCACAAGAAATTATTGTTGCAGTATCTAGAATTGATACTTGGAAAAGAAATAAAGATTTAATCATTGAAGATTATAAAAAAAAGAATAAGTATAAACCAATCATTCGTAGATACTATAACAAATTAATACCAATATTATATTATCATGATATGTTTGGTATTTCTAATATTGTTAAAAAAATCTTTTCAATATTTTACAATATGCTTGGATTTTTCAAACCTGTTCTTAGAAGTCCAATATATAAACATGAACTATTTGAAGTAGTTACTAAGTCAACTGCTCTCGCATGTCAAAATCTTATGTTAGCATTGGTAGCTGAAGGATTTGATTCGTGTCCTATGGAAGGATTTGACGAAAAGAAAATAAAAAAAACACTTAATCTTAATCAGAATTGTCATGTTGTAATGATATTAGGAATAGGGAAATCTGCAAAAGATGGTATTTACGGAGAAAGATTTAGAGTAGACAAAAATCTCGTTATTAAAAAAGTATAATCTATCTTCTAGAATTTAGTTTAGCTAACAATCTTAACAATTCAAGATATAGCCAAATCAATGTAACTAATAAACCAAAAGCTGCATACCACTCCATGTATTTGGGTGCACCCTTTTCAGCTCCTTCCTCAATAAAATCAAAATCCATTACTAAGTTTAAGGATGCTACTGCAACAACTATTAAAGAGAATCCGATGCTCATCATGGAAGAGTTTGAAGGATCCATTATTGGAAGTCCAGATCCACCAAATAAACTCATAAAAAATGAAATAATATATACCAAAGCTATACCTCCTGTCGCAGCAAATAATCCTAACTTAAAATTTTCAGTTGGTTTAATCATTTTAGACTTATAAGCAAATAATAAGGCAAATAAAATACCCAACGTTAACATTATAGCTTGAGATACAATACCATCATAAAAATTTTGTGCATATATTAGAGATATACCTCCTAGTGCTAAGCCTTCTAGACAAGCATATATAGGAACAGTTACTGGAGACCACTCTTTTTTAAAAATTGTTATTAACGCAACAACAAAACCTCCAATAAAGCCTGGCCATACAAATTGTGTAAACTGGTTGGTATATGTGTAATATCCAACTAACAATAATATACCCATACTTAAAGCAGTTTTATTAACAGCACCATCAAGAGTCATTACATTTTCTTTATTAGTTATGGGGTCTAATAAATTAAAAGTGTTTTTACTCAATGCAGGATTTCCAGATCTAATCATTTTCATAATTACTATTTTTTAATATTTACTATTTTTTCAATTGAACCATCATCATAGATATAAAATTGAACTTTATAAGATTCATGTAAAATTTCTTTTCCTAATACGTCCACTATTTTGAGCAATCTTTTATCATTAGTATTATCAAAAACACTGGTAATATTTTGACATGGAGTTTCAACTTCAATATTATAATAAAAATAATAGTAACTAAGTGGATTAGTTGAAGCGCTTGATTGTTTAATATTTATTAGATTACCAATATTATAAGGATAAGTAGCACCAGAGTTATTTCGATACAAATTAGAATTACCAGCAGAAATCCCTAGTTGCAAATCATTTGCAATTGGAACATCAAAATTTAAAATTAAGCGTTGACTTCCGGCAATAAGAGAATGTGTTGTGTCATCTAAAACAACGCCATTATTATCTCTCAGTTCGAAAGTCACTGTTGTATTTGATTCTGAATAGAAAACTGCAGATTTTATAACAGCTTCTTGATTAGCATCAAAAATTAAATGTTGATCTCCATTAAAATAACCACCTGATGAAAAAGTATTATCTAACTCACCACCATATGATATGGTAGTATTAGCATTAGCATTATAATTTGAAGCACTTTGATTAGTACAGCCTAGAATAGGAAGTACACAGCTATTATCATCAAAACAGGCCGTTGAATCAAAATTTATAGCATATGGGTTGGTACATCCAGAAATATAGCAACAACTTCCATCATCAATTAAAGCTATAGATGAAAAATTAACGGCTAAAGGGTCTGTACAACCACAATCATCACTTAGTTTATAAGTATAAATATTTGACGGATAAACTGTAGGAAAAGTGTTATTATTTTGTCCCAATAAAAAATAAACACTACAGTCAATTACAAAACAACCTGGAGCCCATATTGCATCTCCAGGGTGGGATGGCAACTGAGTCCATAAATCAGTTGAAGGTTCATATTCCCATAACTCACCACTATCCAGCGATGAGTGATCATCACCATCACCACTTAAAACATATCCTTTTCCATTAAAGGAGAATTGTGTTCCAGCGACTCTAGCCTCGGAGGGAAAATTGTCTAGTTGTAGCCATGAATCATTACTTGGATCATATCTATAAAAATCATTGTAAATAAAAGATCCAGACTGATTACTACCTGGTCCAGGGACGCTTCCATGACCAAAACCAACGTAAGCATAATTTCCAATACCAAAATAATATGGGTGATGTCTATCATTACCTGGAATATCAGGTTTTTGTGACCATGAATCACTATTAATATTATATTCCCACCAATCTCCCAAATTTGCTGTATTACTTCCACAACCAACAAAAACTTTATCTCCAACACTTACCATAGCTGGATGATTTCGTCCATTTCCAGGAAATGATGCTTTCTGAGACCAACTATCATTAATAATGTCGTATTCCCACCAATCAGTTGGAAAATTACCGCTTAGATTGGATCCAAAACCCATGTATGCCTTACTACCAACTTGAACTCCATAAGCATATCCCCTATCCCCACCAGGAAAATTGGATAACTGCGTCCAAGAATCTGTATTGCTATCATAACGGTAAACTAAGTCTGTATTACTTCCGGAAATTGAAAATCCGTAATTTTCATAGGAAAACGTAATTGGATGATGAACACCAGAAAATGGAAATGAAGTAACTTGTTGCCAATTTTGAGAAAATAACGAATTAGATAACAATATAAGGGGTAAAATAAATTTTGTCATGATGCAAAAATAATATTAATGTATTACAAATCAAAATATCAATCTCATATATAGTATTTTTGTAAAAAAAAATATGTCATATACACAAATAGTTAAAGAACAAACTTTAAATGAAAATATAGATAAAGTATGGGAATTCATGTCTTCTCCAAAAAATTTAGAAGAAATAACACCTAACGAAATGTCATTTAATATAACATCATCAAACAAAGATGAAAAAATGTATGAAGGAATGATAATTACATATAAGGTCACTCCACTTTTAAATATACCCTTGAGCTGGATGACTGAAATAACTCACGTTAAAGAAAAGAAGTTTTTTGTTGACGAGCAAAAACTTGGTCCGTACAAAATGTGGCATCATCAACATATATTTGAAAAGTGTGAACAAGGAGTTATAATGAAAGATATTATAACTTATATCCCTCCTTTTAATATTTTAGGAAGAATAGCTAATACTCTATTTATAGAAAAAAAAGTAAATGATATCTTTGACTACAGAAAAAAAATTCTAGACGAACTATTTAATAAATAATTTAATTATTGAATATTTATTTTAGCTTTAACAGTCCCATCATCACATATGATAAAATAAGGAATATTTGGTCTAACAGAACTATTTCTACCAAGATAATCAACGACTTTAATTATTTTTTTCTCATTAGTATACTCATCATTTACAGAATTAGTATTACAATTAATCAATCCTGAGGTATTATATTTTGAAACAAAATTCCAAATTTCAACATTTGCATTAATATCTTGATTAGCCCAAGGAGATAATGGTGAAGGCCAGTCGTGATCTCCATTAATTACTTTTAGTTCTTCAACCGAAACACATCCATCTCCATTTTGCCATGAATATCTTTCAACAGTGCTTCCATCAGTTGGGTTAATATCTGGAACTTGAGTAAATATTGGAGTTATATCAGTATTATTTGAAGTTGCCCAAAAGCTATCAATTGCTGCAACAGAAAAATACCATCCATTTGGATCATTATAAGGATGGGTACCATCATCAGTCCCATTAATAGTTAATACTGCGGTTGGATGAGTTATATTGCAATTAGCAAAAGCACCATAAAAGCATGCGCCAGCAACAGAAGCTATAGCTGAAATCCTATCATTTAAACTACAAGCTAGTTCATATGCAAACATCCCACCTAATGAAAAACCACAAGCATATACCCTACTATTGTCAATGTTATAAACTGATGATAAAGTGTCAATTAATGTTTCAACAAAAAATATGTCTTTATGATCAGTAGGGTCCTTATGTAACCAATTCGTTGATCCCCCATCATTTGGATCTTCTAATGCTTGAGGATAAACTAAAATAAAACCTGCTGTATCAGCAATTGATCTCAAATCAGCCTCGTAATTCATAAAATCATTTGCATAACCTGAACCACCGTGAAATGCAAATAAAATTGGAGTTGGTGATGACGCGGAGTAAGCTTGAGGTACATAAACTAAATATTCTCTATTGTTTCCATCATACAGTAAATTTTCAGTTGTTAACTGCTGACCAAAAGCAAAAAAAGATGCAAATAATATAAAAAATATTAAATAAAGCTCTTTCATTTTTTTTTACAAATTTAGAGATTTAAATGGTTTTCTCAAAATCCATTTTTTTTTCTTAATTCTTACAAAAAGAAACTTTAACAAATTATTAATGAAATTGTTTTTAGCTTTTATGTAAGCATATGATGTTTTCGGAATAGCCCCAAAATTACTTTTATATTCATTTGCAGTTCTTCCATAAACAACATGACTTAAATTTTTAGAAATAGCATAATTTATTGAGTCAAAAAGAATTTTACCATAAATAGAGTACTCATGATTTAATTTTTTGTCAAATCCAACATAATATGAATATAATTTATTTTCATAAAATACTATTGATGAAAAACCAACTAATGAATCATTTAAAAAATATCCGTATACTTTACAAAATTTCTTCTCAATCATTAGGTGTAGCGTATCAACATTAAAATTAGGTCCATTGAAACTAGATTTATCAATAATTTGATCAAATAAACCTTGCATTTTATCAGAATAATAAGAAAAATTTTCCTGACCTATTTCGGCAGAACTTATACATGATGATTTTTTGATTATTATATTTATTTTTTTTCTATATTTTGTTTTTAAAGAATTAATATAATCATTGGAATTTTTCCAAGACTTATTAATTTTTAAATACATATCATCTTCGATTTCAATTTTAGTAAAATCGTAACTACCACATAAATTAAATTTTTCGTATAAATCTGATGGAATTACGATTAAAAAAAAATTTATATTATTAGAAATAAATTTAATTAATTTATTAAGATTTATGTTGTCATTTATATCATAAGAAGGCACATTTGTAAAAAATGAATTTGTTAAAAATAAGGTTGGAACTTTAAAAAATTTAAATAAGTATTTAATAAAAATTGAATTTCTAAAGTAGTTACTTGCTTTTTCAAAAGAAATATTAAAGAACTGAGCATAAATAATAGAGTTTCTATCTTCGAAATACAAGTGTTTCAGATTTTTATTTTTAGTATCAAATATTTTTAATAGTTCATATGAAACAAAAAAGTTTTTTGTTTTTTTCCAATTTGTATTAATCTTTGTAAGATTAAATTTTAGTTGTGACATTTTTAATATTTAAAACAGAAATATCTGGCATAATACCAACTCTTCCTGCATATCCTAAGTGACCAACTCCTCTATTAACATATATTTGTTTTTTTGATGATGAATATAAGCCTGCCCACTCTTTATATCTCAATCTAACAGGACTCCACTTAAAACCTTTAAGTTCTACACCAAATTGCATGCCATGAGTATGTCCTGATAACTGTAAGTCAATTTTATATTTACTTTTAAGTACAATACTCCTCCAATGAGATGGATCATGAGAAAGTAGTATCGTTGGTAATGAATCATCAACGTTTTTCATTGCTAAATCAATATCACCGTCCTTATTAAAATTACCAGCACCCCAATTTTCAACACCAACAAGATTAAATTTAAATTGATCTTTATCAATTAATCTAGATTCATTTAATAGCAAATCAAAACCTATTTCTTCTTGAACTTTAATAATATTATTAAAATTATCCTTCCATTCTTTGCTACTTCTTTTTAATCCGGTATAATCACCATAATCGTGATTACCTAAAACAGAAAACTTTCCATCTTTAGCTTTCAAGTCCTTTAAAATACTTTTAAATGGAATTACTTCCTTATAATGATTATTTACAAGATCGCCAGTAAAAAGTAAAAGATCTGCATTTTCGTTGTTGATTAATGAAACTAATTGTCTCAGCTTATCTTTAGATTTAAAACTTCCCAGGTGAAAATCAGAAATATGAATAATTTTGTAGTCATAATTCCAATTTTTAATAAAAATATTTGAATAATATTTTTTAAAATTAAATCTACCAAACTTAATCCCCAATAACATTGATGAAACTATTGTTGCAGAAATAAACAATGCACTTTTTTTTAAAAAATCTAATCTCGATACATCAAAACTATTTTTAGAAAATAAATTAAATATTAATTTGAAACATCTAAAAATATCATCAAGTAATAAAGGAAGAGAACCCATTGCTTTTGCACTAAAAAAAATAAAGAAAATAGTTGAAAATATAATATTGTTATTTTGATAGTTATAATCCTGAACATTTCTTGAAGAAAAAATTAAATATGTTATTGAGAAATAAACAAATAATGACAAAATCCAAAAAAAATATTTATAAAAATTATGAGCATAAGTATTTTTAGAAAATAAAGAGATTGTTGCTGAAAAAAAGTAAAAATCTATGACAAATAAAAATAGTAGAATAAAAAGAATTTTCATTTTACAAAATTACAAAAGAAATTCTTAAATAGATTAAAATAAAAACAGTACAATTAGTTATTATTTAATTCGTGTTTTTTAATTAATTTGTAGTATAAATATATACCTATTAAATATAACAATGAAGTAATATAAAAAATCTGAGAGTAGTTAAAATTAATATCAATTAAAAACTTGAAAATTTTTGAACTAAAAAACCAACTTCCACTCCAAATTGCAGCAACAATAGCACTAAGCATCTCTTGATTTTTATTTCCAACATAAGACATTGTTAGTTCTGATGTTAGAGGAGCTGCCATATTCATTAATGGAGCTCTGAACATATAGAAAAATATAGCAAAATAAATCATAAAACTAAACTCATTTAAGTATGCAGTAGACGATAATAGAACTAAAGCTACAACAGCAAATAACTGAGTATTTATAATTGATTTTTTAAATCCATATTTATGCTTTAGAAATGGAACTAGTAAAGATGATATCGCTATAAATAAACTTGTAATTCCTCCAACTAGAGCAAATCCAGATGAATCTAAATTAAAATTATGAAAGAAAAATAAATTAATAAAAGGAATAGTAAGTCCTGCACCAACAGCAATTATTAAAGTTGGAAAAATACACTGTACAATTAAATACCAATCATATTTTCTATCCATAATATCATTAAGTTTATTTTCAATTTTAACCTCATTAATCTTTAAAGAAAAATAAAGTGATCCAAAAGCTAGTATTGATAAAAAAATTAAAATATCACCTTCATCAATATTTAACAAATTAGATGAAATAAATATTAACAAACCTGAAATTAACATTGCAATACTATGAGTAGAAAAACTCAATGATATACAGTAAGTTTGATTTTTCTTAGAAGAATACCTCATAATAAATGGCAAAACGCAAATTTGAAAAATAACGAAAATTATACCCCAAATAAAAAATAAATAATTTAAATAAAAACTTAAGGATAGCTTAATACATAATATTAATAAAATAGCAATAAAAGGCATTAAAAAACTAGAGACAATAAACATTGGCTTTAGTCTTCGAAAAGTAATAAAATAACCTAAGGGATAAGATAATAGGATTACAGCAAGAAATCTGTAAGAAAGAAAATTTGCAATTTCAGAATCTGAAAAATTATTTTTTGATAAATATATGTTTAAAATCAAAAAAAATGAAGAAGCAATTAGCTGAAGAAAAAACTGAGCCTTAATTAAAGTAAAAACATTTTCCTCAATTTTTAAGTATCGTCTTAGCTTAGATTTAAATGATATATAATAATTATTATTAATAATACTTTTAGTTATAAATTAAGTGACGATTTTACTAAAAAAAATATTAATACAAATAGGTTTTTCATCTATAATTATTGTAGTATAAGTTTTACTTTAATTGTTTCATGACTTGTCATGATATCTAATAAGTATATTCCTTTGGCTTGTTGGGTAAGGTCTATTTTACTATTGTAATCTCCTTTATAATTAACCAATTCATTTGAGTAGATAATATCACCTATAGTATTTATAACCTTTATTTTAATACTTTCTTTACTAATAATATTTAACTCTAAATTATAAATATTATTTGAAGGATTTGGATATACTTTAAAATCTAATGTGTTACCATCAAAAATACTTGTTTTTACACATTCTAACTGACAAGCAGATAATGTATTATACAAACCATTACCTGTACCTGGATCATAACAGTTACCCTGATCATCACAGTCCCAAGATGGAACTATACAATTAGATTGACATGAAGATAATGAGCTATATGCTCCATTTCCAGTGCCTGGATCATAACAATTACCTTGTCCATCGCAGTCCCACGATGGCACTATACAATTAGATTGACATGAAGATAATGAGCTATATAATCCATTTCCATTTCCTGGATCATAACAATTACCCTGTCCATCACAGTCCCATGAGACAGGAGCTACACAATTCGATTGACATGAAGACAATGAGCTATATGCTCCATTTCCAGTGCCTGGATCATAACAATTACCTTGTCCATCGCAGTCCCAAGATAGAACAACGCAATTAGATTGACAAACAGTTAGTGAACCGTATAGTCCATTACCAGTACCTGGATCGTAACAATTACCTAGTCCATCGCAGTCCCAGGATGGAACAACACAATTAGATTGACAAACAGTTAGTGAACCGTATAGTCCATTACCAGTACCTGGATCGTAACAATTACCCTGACCATCACAGTCCCAAGAAGAATTAGAAGAATTTATACATGGAACTTCCACTTCTAAATCGTAATAGAAATAATAGTAACTATAAGCGTTGGCACCGCCATTACCTGAAGCACTAGATCTTGTAATCGATAAAGCAGATGCAATATCGTATGGATAGTTTGCACTTGCACTATTTCTATATAAACCATCACCTTGAAGTGCTCCCGCTGCAACTCCAAGTTGCAAGTCCGTACCAATTGGAACATCAAAGTTCAAATCAATTCGTTGTTGACCTTGA
>MDTC01197721.1_pt1 | contig 40321 bp, 39 predicted proteins | sample 811181 | NCBI WGS metagenome assembly MDTC01 (sample SAMN05326644, study PRJNA326480) | marine metagenome | isolation source: seawater | place: Pacific Ocean: North | collected 2011
CTTTTCTCAATTGTTTCTGTTCCAGAAAGGAAGGGTCCATGACAGCTAACAAGGAATTTTGGCTTGTAAGAGCGCATAGTATCTACAGATTTAAACCAGCTATACGTGTCTCTGTATGACGATCCTCTAATCGTGTATAGGTTGGGAAAGCGCATATAATAATTATCACCACTTATAACTACTTCTTGTTGAGGATAATAAATAATAATTTGATCATCGGTTTCGCCGGGTGTGTGTTGAATTTCTAATTCAATTCCACCAACTTTAAGTTTTGAAGTTTGAGTTTCAAAAAAATCAGTTGGATAGATAACTGGCGGTTGTTCAAAATCAAATTTTAAGGTAAATCCTAGTCCATGTCCTTTTTTAAGACTGTCAGGTAAAAAGTGACCAAACTGCTTCATACCCCTTTTTGTCAAAATAGGTCTCAATAGATTATTTGACTTAAAAAATCCTCTTTCAAATGTTTTGTGCGCATAAACTTTGGTGTTTTGTTCCATAAATCCTGGAGCACCTCTCCAATGATCAACATGTGAATGTGTGTAAATGATTGCTAAATTTGGGAGATTAGATATTTTTTTAAACTCTTTATTTATCTCTGATGCTATAATTGGATCTTCTGTAGTATCAACAATAATATTACCTGAATCGCCTGTAATCAAAATCGAATTAGCTAAACCGTATCCAATTGCTACGTATACATTATTTGTTACTTGATATACTCCTTTTTCAAAATAGAAATCATCATCTACATTTATATCATTTGAAAATGGAATAGTTTCTGGCAATTTTTGAGACGATTCTTGATTACAAGAAATTAAAAAAAATAATAATAGGTAGATTAATCGCATCATTTAAAATATAAGTCATATTCTTATATATTTTAAATAAATTAGAATGTTATTTTAATTGGAACAAAGATAGAAAAATCACATTCATAAAGCAATGAGCCTAATATCATTTTCTAGAGATAAATTTATACCATCAAGCGAAGTAAATCTTACTGTTAGAGGAAATTATTTAAGTATCACTCGAGGATATCAAGTATTCACATTTTTTAAAACAGTTGATAATGGAACACCTGTATTTTTGGAAGATCATTTAGATAGAATAACTTCTAATGCCAAATCAATGGGCATGAATGTTCCTTTTACTAAAAATGATTTAAGAAGTTTGGTATACCAAACCTTAGAAAAAAATGATTTTAAAGATATCGATTGTAACATAATGATAATTTTTGCAGGAAAAGCACCTGATGATATTTCGGGCTTAGTTTCCTCGCAAGAAATTGATTTATTCATCGTTACTTCGCCGATAAAAAAATATCCAGAAGATTCTTATAAAAATGGAATTACTCTCGGCTTGTTTGAGTTCTCTAGAGATGATGCAAAAATAAAGACTCCATATACCTATTATTGGGGAATGAAAGCTCATAGAGAGTTGGTTCATAATGGGCAATTTGACGAAGTTTTATATACTAGTAATAATGAAATCTTAGAAGGAACTACTTTTTCCTTTTTTATTGTTGTTGATGGAGTAGTAAAAACCTCAAAATCAGATGGAAGAATTTTAGAGAGCGTAACACGAAAAAATTTACTTAGAATTATGAATGAACAAAATGTCAATCATACAGTTTCATTGATTGAATTAGATGATCTTAATAGATCTAGCGAAGCTTTCATTGCATCGGCTAATAGAGATTTAATTCCGGTTGTATCAATTGATGGTAATCAAGTTGGAAACGGTAAAATTGGTCCTGTATATCAGCAATTGATGGATATGTACTTAAAAGAAATCCATAGCAAAAATAAATAGCACTTTGTTTTTTGAGATAGCTTAAGTTAGGAACAATGTTGTATAAAGAGTGTTAAACTATTATAACAAAAAAAATAAGGGATTTACTATGAAATTTTTACAACTAATTATTTTTTCAAGCTTGATGTTTACTGCATGCGCTGTTCCTGCACCATCAGCAGTAGCTCAAGATAATGACTTTACATTAGGTAAAGTGCAGTCTCAGTTAAAAGAAGGTATGAGTTCATCTCAAGTCATCTCATTGCTAGGTTCACCTAATTTAGTTACAAGCACAAAAGATGGTGGAGAAGCGTGGACATACGATAAAGTTTCACAAGAAGCAGAGTCTTCAAGTATTTCTGGTGCTGGCGCAGGTTCAAGTGGTAATTTCTTTGGAATTTTTGGTGGTGGACGTTCAAAATCTTCTAAATCTTCCAAGAACCTAACATTGGTAGTAAAATTTGATTCGGCTGGCTCGGTTACTAACTTTAAATATCAAAGTATTAAATACTAATTAAAGTGAAACGATATTTACTACTAACGCTTTTGTTGGGGTTATTTATTAATGGGTGTGCGTCAATGATGCCTGAAAGAACAACAGCTATAAAGCGCGCAACCGAAACCAAAGAGTTTAATCATTCATCAAAAGAATTAATTGCAGCCTCCATTGGAACTTTTCAAGACTTAGGCTACACAATAGATGTTCTTAATGCTGAGTTTGGATTAATTACTGCTAGCAAAACGCAAGGAACGATTTCAACAAGAACTAATCTTGATGAAGACCCTTTTGAAGCATTCATTCGAGCGTTAACTGGAATAGAAGGTAATAGCGATGTGATTATTGCCCCATTAACTCTTTCAGCTACAATTACAATTAAAGAAATTTCAGCAGAACCTGCTTTAACGTCTTTGAGAATTAATTTTGAAGGTGGTGAAAGAAAATTTTCTGATTTGTTTTTTAAAAGTTTTTTTGCTGCTCTTGATAAATCATTATTTCTTGAGCAGACCGTTGAATGATATTTAAAAAAAAGATAATTAATTTATTTGCTTTTACATTCCTATTGATAAGTTGTAGCACTGGAGGTTCTTCTAAAAAGTCTACTGCAGCCCAACGAGCTGTTGAGACTAGGGAGTTTGATACTGATGTTAAATCATTAATGCAGTCAACTATTGGCGCCTTTCAAGATCTTGGTTTTACAATTGATACTCTAAATAAGGAATTTGGCTTAATTACAGCAAGTAAAATTGAAGAGCAGAAAGAAGAAAAAGATGAAGGAATTAGCGCGGGTGATGTTATTGTTGGAGTTCTTGCTCTCGCAGCTATTTTCACTCTTGCTAGTAGAGACAATGATGAATGCTTATTTTGCGGTGGTGGAGATGATGGAGAAACTGTTATTATTAAGGATTACAAGCTTACAGCAACCGCGACAGTAAAGCCTATTTACGATTCTGAGCCACACATTTCTTCCTTAAGGGTAAACTTCGGTGGAGCCAAAAGAAAGCGTTCAACAGAATTTTTCAGGAATTTTTTTACAGCAGTTGACAAATCGTTATTCCTTGACGTAGCAATCGAATCAACTAATAAGTAGTTTTTTCATTAAACAACTATTTATTTCTTAAATTTATTGTTATAATGTATCTCTAAAGCTATGATAAAAAATCTTTATAACTCAATTTTCACAATCTGTCTTTTAGCTACAGTATTTGCGGGAACTTTAGGAAAGAGTCATTCAATAGAGCTTCTTCACTGGGGTAGACATTCTCCTATATCTCTTCATGATAATTCTCTAATTACAGCAAATACTTTTGTTTCAACAAAATCTCGAGTTGTAAACGTTTACGATCTCAAAGATGGATTGAATCCCTCTTTAATTCAAGAAATTAGATCTCAATATCCTATGCCTGGTGACGATTTTGGTTTTAGCATTGATCATTATAATGATTATATGATTATAGGAGCTCCCGGTTATAATGAAGGTGAAGGTGCAGCCTTTCTCTATAAAAAAGTATCAAAAGAGTGGAGACTTTATAAAAAATTTGATAATCCTTTTTCACAAATTAAAGGGAAACCACATAAATTTGGTTATAGTGTATCAATAAATAATAAATATATATCCATTTCTTCTCCTTTTAACAATGATGGGTTGGTTCATATTTATAGAATTGATGGAAGCAGTACGAGCAAAATTGATGATGTACCAACTTTTAATATAGATGTTAGAAAAATTGGTGACGTTGCTGGATGTTATGCTGAAGGACCAGACAAATTCGGATTTGGTATTTCTTCTTCAATAGATAATAATAAACTTTTAATTGGTTCGTTAAAAGATTTTGTCTATTTAATTAATTTCGAGGAAAATGAAATAAACGCAACTTCTATTACATTCCCAGATTTTTTAGATAATATTTCAGAAAGAAGAAGATTTGGAGAATCAGTCCACATAGGAAAAGAAAGTTTATATATTTCTTCTTTGGGTTTGAATAATAACCAAGGGAAGGTTTTCAAATATTCAAAACTATCCACTGAAAATTCTCAATGGATGTTGTCTGAAGTAATTAGTCCTGAAAATGATTTAGATGATATATATTTTGGATTCAGAATCTCAGAAGTAAACAATGATGTTTTTATATCTTCTTTTAATGATCCAAAAATTCATAGATATTCTAAATTAAAAAATAAATTAGCATTTAAAGGGTATTTTGATAACCGCACATTAGAAGAAGGAAAATATTCAAGCAGGAATATCGTTTCTGATGATAGTTATTTAATTACTGATTCATATTATGCTGAAGATCTATATATACATAATTTTACTACAAATAATAGTAGGGGATTAAACGTCATTCCTACATCAGCAAAAAGAGAATCAATATTACAAAGAACAAAATGTGAAAATGGTTATGCTGGTTCGTATGAGTGCGACGGTATAGATATGATGTCTTATGTTGATAAAACTCAATTAGGTGGTATTAATTCGACAATTTTAAATGATATTTGGGGTTGGACTGATTCTTCTAATGGTAAAGAATATGCATTAGTTGGAATGAGTAACGGAACCTCTTTTGTAGATATTTCAAACCCAGAGAATCCAGTGTTTATCGGACGGCTTCCCACAGCAACAAGCCAGTCGACTTGGAGGGATATTAAAGTCTATTCAGATCATGCTTTTATTGTTTCTGAAGCTTCAGGTCATGGAATGCAAGTATTTGACCTTACTGATTTAAGAAATTTTAGCGGTACTCCTATTACATTTTCTACTTCTGCTTACTATAGTGGATTTGGAAATGCACATAATATTTTCATAAATGAAGATACAGCTTTTGCTTATGCTATTGGAACTTCCACTTGTGGACCTGGTGGTTTACATGTAGTTGATATTTCAGATCCTACATTACCTATTAAGTCAGCTTGTATATCGGATCCTGCTACTGGGAGAAGTGGAACTGGGTATGTACATGATGTTCAGTGTGTTATTTATAATGGTCCAGATTCAGCATATGTTGGAAAAGAGATTTGCTTTGGGTCTAACGAAACAAAAGTTTGGATTACTGATGTATCTGTAAAATCTGATGATAGTACAGGTTCTAAAACTATAAGTTTAGGAAGTTATAATAATTATTATACACATCAAGGATGGTTGACAGAAGATCACAAATATTTTGTAGTAAATGATGAGTTAGATGAGTATAACTCATCTAGTATTAATAAAACCAGAACTTTAATTTGGGATGTTCAAGATTTGGATAATCCAACATTAGAAACAACCTACAGCGGTCCCAATGCATCAATTGATCATAATAATTATATTATAGGTAATGATGTTTTTATGTCCCATTATTCAAGCGGATTAAGAATTTTAGATATTTCGAATATATCAAATCCAACTGAAAGAGCTTTTTTTGATGTGCATCCATCAAACAATAATACCAATTTTGATGGTTCTTGGAGTAATTATCCATTTTTTGAAAGTGGAAACATTGTAGTTACAGCAATTGACGATGGACTATTTGTTTTAAAAGAATCTTCAAATTTAATAGCCCCATTGATTACATTCACTGTACCTGAAGATGGTTCAATATTGTTAGAATGGAGTGCTGCTACTTCACAGGGAGATTATATTGAATTGTATAGATCAACAGTTGAATCATTTATTCCGTCATCTTCAAATTTAATTGCCACTATGTCACATCCATCTACAGGTCATTTAGATTCAAACTTGGATATTAATACGGTTTACTACTATAAAATAGTGCATGTATCTGGATCAGATTCTAGTCCAGTTTCAAACGAAGTTCAGGTGCAACCAATTATTTTACCAAATCTACCACCTACAATCGATACTGTTCAAGATGTAGAATTTTATGAAGATACAGATTTTACTTTATCACTAACAGGTATTAGTGACGGTGGAGATATAAATTCGCAAGAAGTAAGTGTTTTAGCAACTGCATCTAATACTGTTCTTTTTGATGAAAGTGTTAATGTTGCAATGTCACAATCAGGTGAGAATATAGATTATAGGCTTATATTATCTCCAAAAGAAGATATGTTTGGAGAATCCCAAATTAGTGTTTTAGTTTCAGACAATGGCGGAACCGAGGATGGAGGTGTTGATAATATTAGTATTGATTTTAATGTTAACGTTCTTCCTGTCAATGATCCACCATCTTCATCTTCATTAGTTGGTGAATATTTGTTTAATATTAATTCTGGAGAATATTTACCTGGCTTAAACAATAGAACTCTTATTATAAATAGAGAAAATATTAATGATTCGCTTAGATTTGAATGGAATAATTCAACCGATATTGATAGCGAATTATTACAATATAAAATTGTCGGATATGATGATTTGCAGTTTTTATCAATGGAAGCATACTCAGTTGAGAACTTTAAAACTTGGGCTTTAAAAGATATAGTTTCTCAAACGGATACAATAAATATATCTGAAGGATATTGGACAGTAGAGGTTTTCGATGGAGAAGCCTCAACGCTTTCTAATCCTTTTGGAGGAAAGTTATTTATTGATGGAAGCCAATTGATTCCAGAAGAATGGGGAATAGAGCAGAATTTCCCTAACCCATTTAGAAATTTCACTACTTTTGAATATGATGTTCCATCCAAAGAATATATAGTAATTAGAATATTCAATATTAAGGGGCAAATTATTAAAACGTTGATTGATGAAGAAGTTGAAGCTGGTTATCAGTTAGTGGTTTGGGATGGCACAAATGAAGATAACGACCCTGTAAGTTCTGGAGTTTATTTTTGTCAAATTTTTACACCAAATTCTTCTAGTAATAAATTTAAAAAAGCCAAAAAATTAGTAAAAATTCGATAGTAATGATTTCCCCCAAAAATCTATATGATTGGGTACTTTCTTGGTCTGAAAGTGCTTACGGTAAATTTGTTTTATTTTTAATAGCCTTTGCTGAATCCTCATTTTTTCCAGTTCCTGCAGATCCCTTATTAATGGCACTTTGTTTAGGTAAAGTTAAGCGTTCAATGTATTATGTTTTTATCTGTACATCGGGTTCTGTTTTGGGTGGTGTATTTGGTTTTATTATTGGTTATTTCTTATGGTACACACCTTCAGGACAATTAACAGGCATTGCTAACTTTTTTTTCAATATCATTCCTGGATTTACGTATGAAGTATTTGATAATGTTGGTGCCCAATATGATGCACATAATTTTTTAGTTATCTTTACTGCAGCATTTACTCCAATTCCGTACAAAGTTTTTTCAATTACTGCTGGAGTGTTTCAAATTAACTTACCAACTTTTATCATTGCATCCATTCTTGGAAGAGGTGGTCGATTTCTAATCATTGGATTATTAATTAAATTTTTTGGCAAGCCAATAAAGTCTATGATGGATAAACATTTTAATAAATTTATAATAGTTTTAACTACAATTTTCGCATTAAGTTATGTTTTAATTGGATATTTATTTTAACAAAAGGGTTTAATATGAGAAATTTAATATTTTTAATTTTTTTAACAGGCTGTGCATTATCTCCGTCATACTTAATAGATTTCGAAAGTAATAAAAAAACCCAAGCAGATACTACGGTTGAAGATTTTAAAACTCGTGTTGGATACTTAGCATCGGATAAGCTTGGTGGTAGGAGTTCTGGAAGTGAGGGTGATTTGCTTGCCAGAGACTATATGGTAGATTTATTTGAGAGTTCATCATCGGTTACTGTTCAGGAATTCGAAGTTATTATTAACAGAAGAACTAAAGAAACTGCAACTACATACAATGTTATTGGTTTATTAAAAGGAAATGATCCGATTTTAAAAGATGAATTTGTTATTATTGGTGGTCATTATGACACAACCCCTAATCCACCTAAAGCTAGAAGATTATTTTTTGATAACATTAATAACGGCGCAGATGATAATGCATCAGGAACAGCGATGGTTCTTGAACTTTTTGAAAAGTATGCATCTACAAACACAAATAAAAGAAGTTTAGTTTTCATCCTTTTTGGTGGTGAAGAATTGGGTTTATTGGGTTCAAAACATTTTACTGAAAATCCAACTATTAATTTAGATAAAGTACAGCTGATGGTTAATTTGGATATGGTTGGAAGATTAGATAAAGAAAAAAATGTTTATTTAGGAGGTGTGCCAACAGGTTATGGTTTGAGTAAGGATATACAGCCATTTTTTAATCAAAGCGAATTAAAGGTTACTAGCTATGAGCATACAGCAAGTGGAGTAAGGAGTTTATTTTCTCGATCTGATCATTATAATTTTTACAAAAAAAATATTCCATCGCTTTTCTTTTTCACTGGCATTCATAAAGACTATCACTCACCTAGAGATGAAGCCAAGTTGGTCAATTATAATGGTTTAAAACTTATTTCAGACTTGGCTGAAAAAGTTATTGATAACGCTGCCAATAGAAACGATAGATATGAATTTAAAGCATTACCAAAGCTTGAAGAAGAGTCTAAACAGGCTCCACCTAGAATGAAAGTAACTCTAGGTGTGATGCCAGACTACGCACATGCTGGTAATGGCTTAAAAATTGATTCTGTAATTGATGACAGGCCTGCTAAAAAATCAGGTTTAAAAGATGGTGATATTGTTTTAAAGATTAAAGAAGTAGATATAACTGATATATATAAATATATGGAAGCATTATCTGTAATTGAGCCTGGTTCGACAGTACAGGTTACTATAAAAAGAAATAATGAAGAACTATTATTTGATGTTACCTTTTAGAATTATAGCTATTATTATTGTTTTTGTTTCTTGTTCAAAAGAAAATAATTATAGTTTAGAAAATTCAACGCAATTGACATTTAATGGCGATAATGGTGAAGCATATTTTAGCGACGATCAATCAATGTTAATTTTTCAATCTAAGAGAGATGGAAATGAGTGCGATAAGCTTTATATTATAGATATTGATGGAAAAAATCTTAAAGAATTTCCCTTGAATAAAGGCGCATTTACATGTGCTTATTTTTCGCTAAATGATAAATATACTTTTTTTTCTTCAACAATGCATTTAGGTGAAGAGTGTCCTGAAATATACAAAGATCCAAATCCAAGGAAGTATATTTGGCCATTAAGAGACTATGAAATTTTTAGAATTGAAAATAGTCAAGTAAAACAGCTTACCAATCATCCTGGATATAATGCTGAAACGACAATACATCCATTCGAAGAAAGAGTTATTTTTACGTCATTGAGAGATGGAGATATCAATCTTTTTGAAATGGATTATAATGGACAAAATATAAAACAAATAACTACTGAATATGGATATGACGGTGGAGCTTTCTTTTCACCTAATGGAAAAAATATTGTTTGGAGAGCGTGGTATCCATCAACAGAACTTGAAATAAGTAAATGGAAAAATAATCTATCTAAAAAATTCATTGAATCAGTTCCATTAGATATTTATGTAGCAAAAAGCGATGGAACCAAAAAGCAAAGGCTTACTGATAACGGTGCTACTAATTGGTCTCCATCTTGGCACCCAGATGGTAAGCATATTGTTTTCTCTTCAAATATGGACGATTGGAGAGAAGAGTATAACGCTTATGGGAGCAATTTTGAATTATATATGATTAATATTGAATCAGGTACACAAATAAGACTTACCAATAACGATACCTTTGATTCCTTTCCTGTTTTTTCTAAAGATGGAAAAAAAATAGTTTTTTCATCTAATAGAGATGCAAAAAATCCTAGAAATACAAATATTTACATAGCTGATATGGTCGACAAATAATATTTATTGAGATTTAATCTCAATAATACTTGTTTTTTCATTTTTTCCAATTTAATATTGCGACACAATCTCAATAAAAGGGGAAAAATAATGAGAAAAATAGTAGTTTGTTTATTAGCATTAAATTTGACATTTGGTCAAAATATAGTTGCTGAATCAGATTCAACAAAGCCGATAGCATTAGATGCTGTAGAAGTTTTAGCAGAAGCTAAAAGTATTACTACAGGACTATTCTTACGAGATGCTCAACCAAGCGATGTTGTAAGTAAATCTGAGTTAGAGCAATTCAATCATACAGATATTCACCGAATTGTTGGAAGAATTCCTGGTGTTTACATTTCTGAAGAAGATGGTTTAGGTTTAAGACCTAATATTGGAATTAGAGGAACAGGATCAAGCAGAATGGAAAAGCTTAATGTTATGGAAGATGGAGTTTTAATTGCTCCAGCTCCGTATGCATCACCAGCTGCTTATTATTCACCGACAGCAGGTAGAATGGAATCAATTGAAATTAGAAAGGGATCAACGCAAATTAAGCATGGACCATTCACTACAGGTGGATCACTAAATTATGTTTCTACAGCAATCCCTTCAGAAAAAATAAATTCTGTTTCTATGGATTTAGGTAGTTACGGAAAGTCTGTACTACATTTAAAATCAGGAGATACAACAGGTAAATTAGGATATCTTGTTGAATTATATACAGACAATACTGATGGATTTAAAGAGCTTGATGGCGGGGGAAACACTGGATATTCAAAAACTGACTTTATGACAAAGTTAAGATATAGTTTCAGTGACGCACATGCAATCGAATTTAAATACTCAATGACTGATGAAATTTCAGATGAAACCTACTTAGGTTTAACAGATTCTGATTATAGTGATAATCCACTTAGAAGATATAGAGCTACAGCTCTTGATGAAATGGATGCTGATCACTCTCAGTTAATGTTATCATATGCAGCTAAGTTGTCAGAAAGTATGACAATGGCAGTTGTAGCATACAGTAATGACTTTGCTAGAAATTGGTATAAGTTAAATAAAGTTAATGGTGCAAAACTTAGTACAATTGCTAAAGATTCATCTACTGATGGTTTTGATGATTTTTATGAATTGATGGATGCACTTAATACTACTGGCGGTAAATACAAAATTAAAGCAAATAACAGAGAATACTATTCTTCTGGTATTCAAGCTGTATTAAATGTATCTAGAGGTGGTCATGATCTTCAAGTTGGAATGAGAGTCCATAGTGATGAAATGGACAGATTCCAATGGGAAGACCAATACGACATGAATAATGGTAAACTTGCATTAACTACTGCTGCTACAAAGGGTTCTGATTCAAACAGAATAGATTCAGCTGAAGCAACATCCTTGTTCATCGAAGATAGATTTAAGACAGGTCTTGTTACTGTAACTGCAGGAATGAGATATGAAGATATTACAGTTATGAGAGATGACTGGGGAAAAACAGATCCTGACAGATCAGAAATTCCATCTCAAAGAGAGCATAATATGAGTGTTTTAGTACCAGGTGTATCTTTAGAATATGAATTATCACCAACGCAAACACTTTCACTTGGAATGCATAAAGGCTTTGCACCTCCAGGACCTGGAGCATCAGGAGTTTCAACAGAAGAAGTTGATCCAGAAACTAGTTTAAATACAGAACTTGGATATTCGAGCTTCACTGGATTAGACGGTGTAAAAGTAACATATTTTAAAAATAGTTATGATAACCTTTTAGGCGCAGATACTGCAGCCGCAGGTAGTGGTACTGATGTGCTCTATAATGGTGGCGCAATTGATGTTTCTGGTTTTGAATTCTATTTAAGAAGAGTTCTTCTTGATAATGGATCAATGCAATTACCATTAGAACTATCATGGACAAGTACATCTACTGAATTTAAAGAGTCATTTGAAAGTGATTTCTTTGGAGATATTGTCAAAGGCGATGAAATGGCTTATGTTCCTGAAAATATGTTTGCAATTAACTTAGGATTAAATGTTGATAAAATTTCAACAAACTTAAGCTTAAAACGTACCTCAGAAATGAGAACAGAGGCTGGCTCTGGCTCATTAACTGATGAAAAATCAACAGAAGCTACAACAATTGTTGATTTAGGTTTAAGATACTCTATGCAACCAAATTTAACATTATCTTTTGGGTTAAATAACTTATTAGATGATGATGCAATTGTTGCAAGACGTCCTTACGGAGCTAGACCAACTATGCCACGTAATTTCTCATTAGGAGTCGATTATACTTTTTAAGGTGTTGTCTTCATTGCATTTTACTCTTAGACCTTATTAAGTAGTTGAGCGCCCGATACTCTGTCAATCGGGCGTTCTTTTTCTATAAAATTATCCCATTATTATTTTGTCAAATAATTAGTTTAGATATGATTATTTATTATTATAATTAGACGCAAAATGAAAAAGTATTTTTTACTATTATTATTCACAACATTATCTTTCAGTCAATCCTTTAAAGACCTTACCGAAAGACCTATTTATAATCCAACTAAAATTAACTCCTCAATTACTTTTGATGGGCAAGTTGATTTGAAAGAGTGGGGCAATGCACAAGTAGCAACAAACTTTATTGGTTCAGGTACGTTTCAAGGCGAAGATGCATTACTAAAAACTGAAGCCAGATTAATGTATGATGATACAAATATTTATGTAGGCTATAAAGCTTATGTTGATAAAGATGATTTGCGCTACAGTATTACAAAAAGAGACAATCTTGACGATAAGGATGATAGAGTCTGGATAAATATAGATGCATTTGATGACGAATCATTAACTTACGGCATTGGTGTGAGCGCAGGTGGTGCCCAAATTGATGGTAGAGCTACTTATGGATTTGATCAATCGTTAGATCTTATTTATGAAACTAAGGTTCAAATATTTGATAATAGATATGAAGTTGAGATGGTTATTCCGTTTTCTAGCTTAAGGTATTCTATGGCTCCAGTTCAAACGTGGAGAATTGATTTTGGTAGAGGGTTTACGTTATCAGATGAATTAACAAGGTATGTCTATTGGACTTCAAGAGTAGACGGTATAGAATGTCAAACCTGCCAATTAGGTTTTCTTGAGAATATAGAGCCTCCAAAACAAACTAGGGGAGATATTGAATATATTCCGTCTGTGGTTGCGGCAGTTTCTGATGATTTTACAACAAATACATCATCTTCAACTGATGAAGCATCATTATTTATGAAGTATCCTATTTCTTCAGTTGATTTGCTTGAAATTGCAATAAATCCTGATTTTAGTCAGATTGAATCAGATGATATAAAAAATGATGTAAATACTGTTAATGCTCTCTACTTTGAAGAAAAAAGACCATTCTTTAGTCAGGGCGCAGAGTTGTTTCAATTTTCTGCCCAGCGTGGATATATAAATTTATTTTATTCTAGGACAATTAATGATCCATCTATTGCTGCTAAATACACAGGAAAAATTGGTAAAACATCATACGGTATAATTAGTGCTCGCGATGAATCATCCTTGCTATTATTGCCTTTTGAAGAAACTAGCACAGTTGTATCAATGGGAAAGAGTACCTCAAATATCATAAGAGCCAAACGAATGGTTGGTGGTAACGGGGGATCTATAGGTGCTATTTTGACTAATAGAGTATTTGATGATGCAGGAGATATGACAACAGGAGGATTAGATTTTCATTACCATCCTGGAAATAATTACCACATAACTTTACACGCAACAGCATCAATTCATAATGAATCTGATAATTATGAATATGTTGATGAAGAATACGATTTTACACAACTATTTTTCGATAATGGTAGATATACAAAAGCTTTTGATGGTGAAAAAGTGACAGGAAATGCACTTGGCTTTAGTTTGAATAAACGAACAAGAACTGATAGCTTTGGAGTTGTCGTCAGATTGCGTTCACCAGGGTTTAGAACTAGTAACGGTTTTGAAACAAATAATGCTACTAAATGGCTTAAAGCTAGTCGTGGAAAAACTGTTTATTACGATACGAATCCTATCCTTCTTAAAACAGATTATAACTTTTCAACCATTTATAAAACTAATTATTCAGGGCTTATTAAAAAACAAGAATTGTCTTTTTCAACTAGCACCGATTTGAAAAATGGAGATTTTTTTAAAGTAAGCGCAGAATTTGAGAAAGAAAATTTTAGAGGTTTTCAATTTGAGAATCTTTATGATTTTGAAGTTGGATATAGAAATCAAATTAATTCAAAGTTTAAGTATTACACTGAATTACAATCTAAAGAAATTATTATTAGAAACTTAGATGTGCCTGAAAATTCAAACTTTTATATGGTTACAAATTATGTTGAATTAAAAATATCGGACAAATCTAATTTTGGATTAGGTATATCGTATCAAAAAGCAGAAAATTATTATGATGGAATTTTGTTACGAGCAGGAATAAATAATTCATTTAATTCAAAATTAACTATGAGAACAAAAATTCAATATAGCGACTTTTCTAATTCTTGGTTCATTGAGCCGATGATAACTTATCAGCCAAATGCATTTAGCGCTCTTTATTTTGGAATTAATGACTTACTAGGAACAGAAGACAATATGTTTTCAAATTTAACTGAAAGTAAAAGACAATTATTCATTAAATTCCAGTACCTATTTTAGTATATGAAAAATTTTTCGATTATATTATTATTTCTCTTTGTTTACGGTTGTGCTATTCCTATATCAATTGGAAATAAATCAGTTCTCCCTGCTAGCACAGCAAAGAAGGATTTTAGTAGTACTGTTTATAGTCAAAACGGTAAAACAATGGTAGCAATAAACCATATCTTACCACAAAGAGCAGGGCAATTTGAAATGCTCACTAAAACAGTGATTTTACCTGCAATTAAAAGAGAAGATGTTGATGTATTTAATAGTTTAAAGTTTTTAATTCCAGAAGAAACTAATGATGACGGAACGTTAACATTTATGTTCATCGCTGATCCCTACTTAGATGAAAAAAATTACGATATCTTTGAAATATTGGTACAACAATATGGTAGATCAAGAGCTGAAGAATATTTTGACAACTGGATTAGCTGTTTTGCATACGAACAAGAAGTCATTTCTTTCAGATGATAAAACTATATCTTTTTGCTAAGAGCTATATTAAATTTTCTGAGATGAGTTTCATAAAATTTATGTTTCAAACAGTATTGGTTGCAAGTTTAACGTTCGGCCAAGACATTGGAGATCTTCAATTAGACAATGCTGCTAGTGACAATTTTCAATCTCTAGAAAATTTTAATAGTTTGGGTGAATCGATAATTAATGTTTATTCAAATGCAGCTGTAAATCAACTTTTTATTTGGAACACTTCTTACCAGCCTAATGTAAGGACATTCCCCGCAAAAATTACTCTTCCAATTGCAAATAGAGATTATATTATAAGTCTTTATTCTCAAGCACAATTTAATTTTATAGAAAATGAATTAAGAACTTTTAATTTGGATATTAGAGATGTATCAGAGCTTGAAATGCTTCAGAATCAGTTTGAAAAAATGAAAATGGGTACAAAATCAGTCTCACCCGTCAATGGAGTTGATGAAGCTGTTTATCTAGTATATTGCAGTGAAGATGACATAAACTGTAAAGATGGTCTTCATTGGTTTGAAAAATTTTATGTAAATTATTATGATAAAAAGCAAAAAAGTTCTATAAAAAAAGGTAACAATAAAAAATTAGATGATATGGTCAAAAGGCATCGTAAGGGAGTCTTTGGAATGTTAGGATTTTTTACGTTATCTATTTTTTTAATTGATAGTTTAGATCTATGAAAATGATATCAGTTGATATTAAAGGAATTGGATCTCAAGATTTTCATGTTGGTGTTACTCTATTTGAGATAATGTCCGAAACAAAAGGTGTTTCAAGCGATTCAATAATATGTAAAGTTGATGGGATATTAACTGATTTATCTGTTTCTTTATCATCAAATTGTGAATTGCAATTTATGGATGCAAAAAGCAAAGAAGGTCACAATGTTTTATTGCACAGTACTGCTCATTTAATGGCTCAAGCAGTAAAAAGATTATTCCCAAAAACAAAAGTTACTATTGGTCCTTTTTTAGATAATAGGTTTTACTATGACTTTGATGTTGAAACGCCATTCACAGAAAATGATCTTTCAAGAATAGAAGAAGAGATGACAAAAATTTCTAATGAAAACCTTTCTATTGTTCATGAGGTCAAGTCCCAAAAAGATGCTTTAAGCTATTTTGAAAGCATTGATGAAACTTATAAAGTTGAGATCATCAATGACCTTGGGAGCAAAGAGACGTTAAAAATGTATTCGCAAGGAGAGTTTACTGATTTATGCAGAGGTCCTCATGTACCATCTACTGGAGTAATAAAGAATTTTAAATTATTAACTTCATCTGCTGCGTATTGGAGAGGAGATGAAAATAATCAGACGCTTCAAAGGGTTTACGGTACATCATTTCAAAACAAAAAAGATTTAAAAAAATATTTATTAATGCTTGAAGAACAGAAAAAGCGCGATCATAGAAAGATTGGAAGAGAATTAGATTTATACTTTTTTGATGAGGAGGTTGGTCCAGGTTTGCCTTTGTGGACTCCGAATGGTACAGTTCTCATAGATGAATTAGAGGGATTAGCCAATGAAATGGAAACTGCTAGCGGCTATTTAAGAGTTAGAACTCCGCATTTAACAAAAGGTGAATTATACGAAAAATCAGGTCATTTAGATCATTATATTTCTAGTATGTATTCAGCAATGGATGTTGATGGAATAGATTATTATATGAAACCAATGAATTGTCCTCACCATCATAAAATCTTTGCTAATACGCCAAAGAGTTATAGAGATTTACCTTACAGGTTGTCGGAATACGGAACCTGCTATAGATACGAAAAATCTGGTGAATTATTTGGATTGATGCGCGTTAGAAGTATGCAAATGAATGACGGTCATATTTATTGCACCGAAGAACAATTTAAAGATGAGTTTATTGATGTCTGTAATCTTTATATGAAATATTTTAAAATATTTGGAATCGAGAAGTATGAAATGAGATTAAGTCTTCATGATCCAAAGGATTTGGGTAAAAAGTTTATTGATAATCCTACATTATGGAAAAAAACAGAAGATGATGTAAGAAATGCTTTAAAAGGAGCAAAGCTCAAGTTCGTAGAGTCAGTTGGAGATGCTGCGTTTTATGGTCCCAAAATTGACGTTCAAGTTTGGAGTTCAATTGGTAGAGAATTTACCTTAGCTACAAATCAAGTTGATTTTGCTGTTCCAGATCGTTTTGATTTGAATTATACGGACAAAGACGGTTCTTCTAAAACTCCTCTATGCATACACAGAGCGCCCTTAGGTACGCATGAAAGATTTATTGGTTTTTTGATTGAGCATTTTGGTGGAAACTTTCCATTATGGCTAGCTCCTAAACAGGTAATAATTCTTCCTGTATCAGATAAATACAATCAATATGCAGAAAGTATAACAAATGAGTTAAAATCAAGCGGTATAAGAGCATTATTAGATAGTAGATCTGAAAAAATTGGTTCAAAAATTAGAGATGCAGAAATACAAAAAATTAATATTATGATCATTGTTGGTGAAAAAGAAGTTGAAAATCAAACAGTTACAATCCGAAGAAGGTTTGTTAAAGAACAAAAAGAATTATCTTTGGAAGAGTTTTCCAAAGATATTTTAAGTGAAATTAAAGAAAGGAGAGTTTCGTATTAAAAAACAGAGAATAAGAGTAAATAATAGGATTTATGCTGATGAGGTAAGACTGATCAGTCAAAATAAAGAGCAAGTTGGTGTTGTGAGTGTGAAACAGGCATTGCAATTAGCTCAAGAAGCTGGTTTAGATTTAGTGGAAATATCCCCCAAGGCAAAACCACCAGTTTGTAAAATTATGGATTTTGGAAAATTTAAGTATGAAGAAAAGAAAAAGGCTCAGCAGAGCAAAAAGAAGCAACAAGTTATTAAGGTAAAAGAATTAAGAATGAGACCAAACATTGGTGAGCATGATTTAGAAAATAAGTTAAAAATGGGAAAAAAGTTCTTAGCAGAAGGATGTAAATTAAAACTCACTTTGATGTATAGAGGGAGAGAAATGTCTCGTCAAGATTTAGGGCAAGACTTAATGCAAAGAGTATTATCGACGTTAAGTGAGCACGCTCAGCTTGAAAAAGATTCTCCTTTGACTGGACGAAAAAAATCTATAATATTAGCTCCGAAATAGGAAATTATTATGCCAAAACAAAAAACAAGAAAAAGTGTATCAAAGAGATTTAAAGTTACAGGTTCAGGAAAGCTGAAACGTAACAAAGCAGGACATAGTCACATGCTTATTCGTAGAGATAAAGATGTGAAGCGTTCTGCTAAAAAAGCTACTATGGTAGCTCCGTCCTTTGAGAAAAGAATGAAAAAAATGATGGCGAAAGCGGGAAGTTAAGATGCCAAGATCAAATAGTTCAGTTCCAAGACATAGAAGACATCGTAAGATTGTAAAGCTTGCTAAAGGTTATTTTGGAGCTAGAAGTCGTAATTTTAAAGCAGCTAAAGATGCTGTAACTAAAGCAGGTCTTTATGCTTACAGAGATAGAAGACAGAAAAAACGTCAATTTAGAAGACTGTGGATTGTAAGAATCAATGCTGCGTCAAGATTAAATGGTTTATCCTATTCAAATTTTGTACATTTACTGAAGGAGAAAGGGGTTGATTTAGATAGAAAGGTATTAGCTGATTTAGCTGTTAATAATCCAACTGTCTTTGAAGACCTCGTTAAATACTTACAAAAAAAATAGAAAAAACACGATGTCATTAGATAAAACCATTAAAGGAATAAAGACATCATTTTCTAAAGAGTTATCCAAAAGTAAAATATCAACTGATCTAGAAAAGTTTCGAATTAAATACTTAGGTAGAAACGGTCAATTAGCGTCTCTGTTTGAAGAATTCAATAAATTACCTGCAGCTGAAAAGCCTCGCTATGGTAAAGAATTAAATGTTCTTAAGAATGATTTAACAAGATTATATAATGAAGCTGCGGGAGACAATGATAATACAGATACCGTTAGTGACATCGACTTTACACTTCCAGGTTATGATTTACCGATTGGACATATACACCCACTGGAACAAATTACTTCTGAAATTAAGTCGATATTTCAATCTATTGGATTTTCAGTTGCATACGGTCCGGAGATAGATGATGATTATCACAATTTTGAAGCCTTAAATGTACCGAAGCATCATCCTGCTAGAGATATGCAAGATACATTTTTCGTCAATCCAAACACTGTGTTGCGCACACATACTTCCAACGTTCAAATTCATCTAATGGAAAATCAAGATCCTCCATTGCGTCATATTTGTTGTGGAAGGGTTTATAGAAATGAAGCTGTTAGTTATAAAAGTTTCTGCTTATTTAATCAAGTAGAGGGATTGGTAATTAATGAAAATTCTTCATTTGCAGAGATGAAAGGTACTTTAGAGTATTTTGTGCAAGAAATGTTTGGCGAAGGTACTAAGATGAGATTTAGACCTAGTTATTTTCCATTCACAGAACCAAGCGCGGAAGTAGATATTTGGAATGATAAATTGAATCAATGGATGGAAATTTTAGGTTGCGGCATGGTTAACCCTAATGTTTTAGCGAACGTGGGTTACGATACTGAAAAATATCAAGGATTTGCTTTTGGAATGGGCATAGAACGTATTGCTATGATCAAATATGGGATTAAAGATATTCGTTTATTTTACCAAAACGATAAAAGATTTTTGGAGCAATTTTAATGAAAGTTTCAATCCATTGGCTAAAAAGATTTGTTGATTTTGATTTGAATGCTACCCAGCTAGCAGACCAGCTTACCATGAGAGGGTTTGAATCAGAAGTTGTTACAGATTTTAATTCATTAGAAAATGTTGTTGTAGGCGATGTTTTATCTGCGCAAAAGCATCCAGATGCAGATAAGCTTAAACTATGTACTGTTTCTGATGGAAATGAAGAATTCAGCGTTGTCTGTGGCGCACCTAATGTAGATAAAGGGCAAAAAATTGTTTTTGCTAAGGTTGGCGCTATTTTACCTGGGGATTTTAAAATTGGGAAAGCAAAGATTAGAGGCGTTGAAAGCTTTGGAATGATTTGCTCTGAAAAAGAGCTTGGTATTTCAGAAGAGCATGACGGTATTATGGTTTTAGATAGCGATGCGAAAACCGGCTCTTCAATAAAGGATATTTTAGGTCCTATCTATAACGCTATTGACATAGAGGTTACACCAGATAAGGCATTTGCTTTAAGCCATAGAGGTATTGCAAGAGAAGTAGCTGCAATGCTTGGAACAACACTGAAAACACCATTATCCGTTACAGAACTTAGTTCTAATACAAAAGACAACATATCTATCGAATTAGATAAGAAAAGTGGTTGTACGCGTTATATGGCAGGTGTAATGAAAGGTGTTAAGGTAGGTCCTTCACCAAAATGGCTAGCGGACTACTTAAAGTCAGTTGGACAAAAAAGTATTAATAATCTTGTAGATATTTCAAATTTTATGCTTTTAGAGATTGGACATCCTACGCACATATTTGATTTAAAGAAACTTTCAACTCCTGCAATTAAGGTTGCTTGGGCAAAAAAGGGAGAAAAATTTCATGCTTTAGACGATGAAACATATGTTTTAGAGTCTGACCATATGGTGATTACAGATACAAAAAATACAATTGCTTTAGCAGGTATTATTGGGGGGATGGATAGCGCTGTATCGGACGACACTTCTGAAGTGTTAATTGAGAGCGCTTACTTTGATCCTGTTGTCATCAGAAAAGGTTCAAAAAAATTAAATTTATTGTCTGAAGCGTCAAGAAGATTTGAAAGAGGAACAGATCCAAATTCGATTAATGAAGCATTTAATATGATTGTACAATTGATACAAGAAGTTGCTGGCGGTACACTAGAATCACTTATTACTGATGAATGCAGTATGTCATTAGATTCTGCTTCAATTAAGCTTACTGGTGATAAACTAATGAAGTACGCTGGCCAAGTAATTTCTGATCAAGAAGTGGAGGCTGTCTTAGATGGTTTGCACATAAAATCAACAAAATCTGATAATGTTTGGGAGTGTATAATTCCTACTTTTAGAACAGATTTATCCACCGAAACAGACTTAATTGAAGAAGTATTTCGTTGCTATGGATATGATAAAATTGATTCATCCTTTAATTTTACATCGATTATGCAATATGCTAACGATGAAGAAGCTCCAATAACTTCATTAAAACATTATCTATCATCAATTGGATTTAATCAATCTTACAATAATTCATTGGAAGACTTAGAAGATGTTAAATTGTTTGGTAAGAGTGCTATAAGTGTAATGAATCCATCTTCAGAAAGAATGAATACATTACGAACTACTCTTCACCAAGGCTTGTTAAAAAATCTTGATTTTAACTATAGGAATGGTTCAGCTAATACTCTTTTATTTGAGTATGGTACCATTTTTAGCGGTAAGTCTACCGCCTTAGATGATATAAGTCAGCAAAACAGTTTTTCTTGCTTAGTACATGGAGATTTATTTTCTAAAAATGTGCATTTCGATTCAATTTCAGCATCGTTTAGCTTCCTTAAGGGAGTCGCTCACTCAATTTATGAGGATAAATTAAATGCAAAGATAAAATTTATCAAAGAAGAACACACATATTGCACTTCGTTTTACACTATCAAAGACAGTAAAAAGCAGTCTGTAGGTGCTATTGGAGTGATAGGCTCAGTATTATTGAAAAAATTAGACATAGCTCATAAGTATGACGTTGTTATATTAGATATAGATCCTGCTGTATACACAGCATATTGTGGATTTAATAGAAAAGTTAAAGATATAGTAGCGTTTCCTGCAGTTACAAGAGATTTGAATTTTAAGATGAGTGGCGAGATTAACGTTGGCGATGTTTGCGCTAGTATAAATTCCGTTAATCAATCTATTTTACAAAACGTGAAACCGGTCGATATTTATCAATCAAAAAATGACAAATCTTCAAAAGATATATTATTTAAGTTGACCTTTCAATCACCTAAAAAAACACTTGAAGATAAAGATGTAAATTCAGTTATTACTGAAATTATAAATGTTGTTTCTAAGAAGTTTAATGCTAAATTAAGAGACAATTAAAGGAAGATATGGAAGCAGATAAAAAACTAGTAAAAGTAAGAATCTTTGGTCAAGAATATCCAATTAGGGCTTCGTCCAATGAAGATTATATTAAAGAAGTTGCCGCTTACGTAGATCAAAAAATGAATGAGGTCCAACGTTCGGTGCCATCCTCTATGAATGCCTCAAAGATTGCTATCTTAGCAGCTATGAATATTTCTGATGAATTGTTCGGTGCTAGAAGAGGAGAGTATTCTTTTAAAGGTGAAGTAGAATCAAAAGTAAAGTCTTTAATAGAAAGAATCGAAGAGATAACCGACTAAGCGAAGGATTGTTGTGGAAACATCAATATTATCTGGATTAGAAGCCAGTAAAGCGTTATATAGCAGTCTGGAAGATAGAATTGCGGAACTTAAAAAGCATAATATTGTTCCTGGCCTTGCTGCGGTATTAGTTGGTAATAATCCAGCCTCAGAAATCTATGTTAGAAATAAAACCAAAAAATTTGAAGCTTTAGGACTTAAAACCGAGCTTTATAGGTTAAATGAAAATGTCTCAGATGAAGAGCTCTTATCCTTAATTGATAAATTAAACTCAGATTCTAAATTTCATGGTATTTTAGTTCAATTGCCACTGCCAAAACATATTAATAGCGAGAAAGTGTTAAATATGATTGCACCTATTAAGGATGTTGACGGTTTTCATCCTGAAAATGCAGGACTTCTTTCAATTGGTAAGCCTCGTTTTATTCCATGCACACCCAAGGGGATGATGTATATCTTAAAATATTTTAATATTGATTTAGATGGTAAGCATGTTGTCGTTATTGGTAGAAGTAATATTGTTGGTAGACCTATATCTATTTTAGCCAGCTTAAAAGAGCTTGGTAACGCTACAGTTACTTTGTGTCATAGCGGCACAAAAGATCTTAAATATTACTCAAAACAAGCAGATGTGTTGGTTGCAGCACTTGGTTCCCCTGAATTTGTTGATGCTTCCTACATAAAAGAAGGAGCATGTCTTCTAGATGTAGGTATTAATCGAATAGAACGTGATGGGAAGTCTAAGATTGTTGGAGATGTAAATCAGAAAAGCGTGATGGGCAAAGCTAGTTCATTGACTCCGGTTCCTAAAGGAGTTGGTCCAATGACGATTGCAATGTTGGTAGAAAACACCGTCTTATCCGCTGAATTATTATTAAATTAATTTTTATATCATATGTAGGAGATTTAAATGTTTAAAAGAATTACATCATTAATGCTAGTATCTGTTATTTTTTATGCTTGTACAAGCAATGTAGATGAAGCAGAAGTTAAAAAAGCTAGACAGTTTTTTGAGTCAATCTTTCAAGATCAAGTCTTAGATAGTCCAGAATTTCAAGCATCATTAGGTTATAAGTCCAATTACGATAAGTGGGATGATATTACATGGCAAAAATCTAGAGAACGTGCAAAAAAAGCTGCTGATGACCTTCAATTTTTGAAAAAAAATATCAATTATAATAAGATTGACGAGAATACAAAGATTAGTTATAAACTAATGGAGAAACGGCTTCAACGAACCATAGATTCAGACAATTTCATCTTCCATAGCTATCCTGTAACGCATAGAGGTGGAAAGCATTCTAGTATTCCCTCGTTTTTAATTAATTATCATCGTATAGACGAAATACAGGATGTGAAAGACTATATTGGACGATTACGAAATGTAGAGCCGTTAATGGATGATTTGATGGAGCAGTTGATGTTAAGGCAGGATGTTAAAAAATTAGCTCCTGCATTTGTATACCCTCAAGCAATCAAAACATCAGAGAATATTATATCAGGTTATCCGTTTGAGGAAGTAGAAAAACAAAACGTTATTTACGAAGATTTCATGAAAAAATTAAATGCATTGGATATTTCGGATGCTGAAAAATTACGCTATCAAAGCGAAGCTGAGGCAGTGTTATTAACAATCGTAAATTTTTCATATAGAAAATTCATTGATTTTCTTAAAGAACAACAATTATTAGCTGAAAACAATCACGGTGTCTGGAAATTTGAAGATGGCGCTGAGTATTATCAGCACACGTTAGATGGATATACTACTTTAGGACTTACTGCACAAGAAATTCATGAAATTGGCTTAAGTGAAGTTGCTAGAATACATGAAGAGATTTATGTTATCATGGATAAAGTAAATTTTGATGGAACCTTAAAAGAGTTTTTTAATTTTATGAGAGAAGATCCTCAATTTTATTATCCTGAAGGCCCAATTGGAAGACAAATGTATTTAGATCAGGTCAATGTAGTGGTAGATACACTTTCTAACAGGATAGAAGAACTGTTTTTTGGATTACCATCTATCCCACTTCAAGTTAAAGCTGTTGAAGCCTATAGAGAAGCTTCTGCAGGTATCGCCTTTTATCAACGTGGTCAGGCGGATGGAAGTAGACCTGGAACGTATTATGCAAATTTGTATCGAATGAAAGATATGCCCATTTACAAATTAGAAAATCTAGCATATCATGAAGCTATTCCAGGACATCACATGCAGATATCTATTCAGTTGGAGGTAGAGGATATGCCAAGCTTTAGAAAGTATGGCGGATACAGCGTTTATGCAGAAGGGTGGGCTCTATATTCTGAAACTTTACCAAAAGAAATTGGCTTATATAAAGATCCATATTCTGATTTTGGTAGGTTATCTGGTGAGTTATGGCGTGCATGTAGATTGGTAGTAGACACTGGAGTACATCATTATAGATGGACAAGAGAAGAGGGAATCGATTATTACATGAATAATACTGCTAACCCGGAAGGTGATTGTATTGGAATGGTAGAAAGACATATCGTATGGCCTGGACAAGCAGTTTCTTACAAAATTGGTATGCTAAAAGTTCAAGAATTACGTGCATTCGCAGAACAAGAGCTTGGAAATCAATTTTCTATACAAGAATTTCATGATGTAGTGCTTAGAAACGGTTCAGTAACTATGGATGTATTAGAGGAAATTGTAGTAAGTTGGATAAATAGTAAATAAGATGATTATAATTAAAACAAGTACAGATAGCCATAAGGCAATGAAGATGATAGCCAATGAGCTCTTAAACAAGAAATTAGCTGCATGCGTGAATATGATTCCTCGCATGCGTTCTAAATATGTAATGGACGGTAGAATTGTAGAATCTAGAGAGGTAATTTTGCTTATTAAAACATCAGAAAAGCTTGAATCTAAAGTATATAAAGTTATAAAAGAGCTTCATAATTACGAGATTCCTGAAATTTCTACTATTCACACATCGAATGTTGATAAAGACTACGAACAGTGGTTGAATAATTTTGTTTGTGTTGAATAATTTATGAAAATTGAAAATCTATCTGAAGGTGATATTCTTAAATACGTGATTCTTACGTTGTTAGGTCTAATGGTAATCACAGCTGTAGTAGTCATTTGGTTAAAATATCCGAGTATTGGATTAGCGCAATGAGTTTAATTGATAGTTTAAATTGGCGATATGCAACTACTAAATTTGACAGCTCTAAAACCGTTTCAGATAAGCATATCAATGAGTTAAAAGAAATTATCAGATTAACTCCTGCCTCTTGGGGTTTCCAGTTTTATAAAGTTCTTGTTATAAGCGAAAATGACTTAAAATCTAAATTATTATCTGCAGCTTATAATCAAGACCAAATTGTAGATTGTTCACATTTGTTTGTTATTTGTAGTTTTAAAGAGGTTTTTGAGTCAGATATTGATGATTTTACCAACGATATGCATGAACAACGTCAACACGATGATGACTATGATAAAGAAAGTATCGATAGGTATACTGATAGCGCAAAAAAAAGCGTCTTAGGTATGAACAAAGATGCGCAGCAAGAGTGGCTTAAGAAGCAATGTTATATAGCACTTGGTCAAATGCTTGTTGGATGTGCAGACTTAAAAATAGATGCATGTCCTATGGAAGGCTTTAAATCCGATGAGTTCGACAATATTCTTGAATTAAATGATAAAAACTTTTCATCTACAATTATCATTCCTGTAGGCTATAGATCGGAAGATGATAAATATCAATTCAAAACCAAAGTTCGAAAAGAAACAGGTAAATTATTTGAAGACAGGTAGTCTTATATTGTTACAGACAACTAAATTTTTAGCTATATTGATATAATCATGCAAACCTTTTTTATAGCTCTTTTCGTTCTTCTATTTACTCTTGCTTTAGGGTTGATTGGCTATACTTTATATCAAGTGAGCAAAAAAATGCCGTCACCATCATCTGATGATAAAGAAAATCTGTTAAATGAAAGAGCCGGAAATATTGCAGCAAAAGCTGCTAAAGAAGCTTTAGATGAAGTATTGAAGCAAAATGCTGAACTACAAAAGAAAGATTGGGATGGGTATAAGAAAGATCTCGATTTAACCTTAACTCCAGTTAAAAAATCTCTAGAAGATTTACAAAAAAATATTTCTGAAGTAGAAAGAGATCGAGTAGAAGATAAAGGAAAGCTGGACGAAAAATTAAAAGATTTAATCGGAACCACAGATAGTTTAAGTAGAGCATTGACCTCCAGTTCAGATACAGGGGATTTAGGTGAAACTATTCTGCGAAATTTAGTTGAAAAAGCAGGGATGATTAAATATATCGATTTTGTAGAACAGGCTTCTACTGGAAATAGGAGTATACCTGATATGGTCATTAATTTACCTGGAGGAGGAAAAATTCCAATAGATTCAAAGCTATCCCTTGAATCTTTTGATCGAGCTATGGATACTGCAGATAAATCTGAACGTAAATCATTAGAGGTAAAACACGCAAATAATTGTAGAACTCTTATGCGTAATTTATCCAAACAAGAGTATCACAAACAGTTTGATGGACCTATCGAATTTGTAGTAATGTTTATTGGAAGCGAACCTGCATATCAAATGGCGTTAAAGCATGATGGAAAACTATTTTTAGACGGCGCAGATAAAAAGGTATTCGTTGTATCTCCTTTATCATTATTACCGTTATTAAGTTTAGTTTCGGAGGCATGGAGACAGTTTCAATTAAGTACAAACGCAAATCAAGCTATTCAAATTGCTAAAGATTTAACAGATCGTCTCAAGATTTATGAGGAAAAGTATCAAGCAGTTGGTGCAAGAATCCTATCGTTAGGAAAGGCTTACAATTCTTCGGTGTCTTCTTACAATGCACGCTTGAAACCGTCGGTTAGAAACCTGCAGAAATTACAAGGACAACCTCAAGATTTAATGGACATGGAAAACGTACCAGTAGATGTGACTCCTGTTATTGAATCGCTTGAAGCAAATATAGAAGAGGAATAATGCCGTTAGTTGATCCTTTATCATCAATCAAAGATAAAGAAACTCAAGAATTAGTATCTTTTTTCAATGAAACTCTAGGATTTTGTCCAAATTCAGTACTAACCATGCAAAAAAAGCCAGATTTAGCCCAAGCTTTTGTCATTCTTAATAAAGCAGTAATGGATAATGCTGGATCAATAAATAGCGAATTTAAGCGTATTATAGCCTATATAAGTAGTAATACTGCTGGATGTAGGTATTGTCAAGCGCACACAATTAGAGCAGCAGAACGATATGGAGGGATGAAAGAACGTTTAATGCAAGCATGGGATTTTGAAAACAGTTCATTATTTACTAGATCTGAAAAAATTGCATTACGTTTTACTATCGCTGCTAGTTCAATTCCTGTAAATGTTACGCCAGAATTGGAACAGTCATTGAAAGATTCCTGGAATGAAGTTGATATATTAGAAATCATGAGTGTAATAGCGCTTTTTGGTTATTTAAATCGCTGGAATGACGTGATGGGTACAAGTTTAGAGAAAGATGCTAAAGATTCAGCTGAATCTCTGTTGAGCTCTCATTGGAAGATTGGAAAACATCTTACTTAATATAATCTAACGCCCAATCATTCAACATATCAAACACTGGTACTAACGTTTTACCTTTTTTAGTTAATGAATATTCAACTCTTGGTGGTATTTCAGCAAATATTTTTCTTGAAATGATATCATTATCTTCAAGATCTCTTAATTCTCTGGTGAGCATATTTTTACTAATTCCATCAATACCTCTATGTAATATACCGAATCGATTAATATTTTGAGCAATTCGCATTATAATAATTGGTCTCCATTTTCCACCAATCATTTTCATTGAGTAAGTGATAGGGCACGTATCTACAGTGCATCCACATATATCTTCAAAGCATTGTTGTTTCATAATAGTCCTTTTTTTGTTACTATATTAAATAATAGTGCCTACTTGTTTAATTTACTATTAGGTAATAATTTTTCATATCATTTTTTAATAAAGAAAGGAAAAATACAATGAATAAGAAAAGACCTAATGTAGTATCTCTAAAAAAAGACGGTAATTACGCATGGTGTACGTGTTCTGAATCTAAAAATCAGCCTTTTTGTGATGGAAGTCATGCTAAAACAGATATGAAACCAATCGTATTTAAAGCTGAAGAATCTAAAGAAGCATACTTATGTGGTTGCAAAGAATCTAAAAATGCACCATATTGTGATGGTACACATCAAAGTTTATAAGGGGAAAATATGAATAAAATATTAGATATAGATCTTTCCTATTACAGGACAGGTGTAATGTTTTTAATGCGCCTACTGTTGGCTTTTATCTTTATTAAAGCCGGAATGGGTAAGTGGCCAATTGTCGATGGAGAAGGTCTTACAAGAGCTTTACCTTTATTTTTAGTCTATTTGGTTGTTTTATTTGAGTTTGTTGGTGGATTGTTTATGCTTTTAGGGATGAAATATGATATTCTCAGCAAACTTGGAGCTTCAATGATTGGTATAGTGATGATTGGTGCAGCATATATGCATTACGCAGTATGGGGCGATCCATTTGGTTCAAAGAATGTACTTTATCCTATTGCATTGCTATTAATTTCGCTCATTTTTGTTACTGATGAATAAGATACAGTCTATAAATCTTGGAATAATTCTGTCTTTCGGTATTTTCTTTATAACTTTTTTTTACCACCAGGTAAAGGAAAGAGATATTACTGAAGCGATTGTAATTCAAAATAGTAATCCATCATTTACAAAAGATACCATTACTAGAGCAGATTTTAACGATGCCGGTGTAACAATTTTTACCGCGTCTTGGTGTGGCTATTGCAAGGGAGCTAAAATGCTGTTAAATCAGGATAATATAACTTTCAATGAAGTAGATGTAGATCAATATAGTATTTCCAAGCTAAAGCTTAAAAAGCTAGGAATTGAAGATTTCTTTGTACCGCAGATTTTTGTTGATGGTATTCCTATTGGAGGTTTTTCCGATTTAAAAAAAATTTTTGGAAGTAGTATGCTTGTACCCGAAGTATAATATATAAATCTTATTATAATTAATGGAAATTAAGACTTTGAATGAATCAATATATATTGCTGAGAATGAGAAAAATCTATGCGAGCTATTTAACAACATAGATTCCATATTTCTAGAAAAGGGAATCACAATTCATTCAGATAGAAATACCACCAAAAAAGTAGAATTTAATGACAAATATTTTGCTGTAAAATCATTCCAGTCTTCAAATGTACTACAACGTTTACTTTATGCAAATTTTAGAAAATCAAAAGCACAGCGATCGTTTGAACATTCTGAAAAAATTATCGAAACTGGTTTGCACTCTCCAAAACCAATAGGGTTTATTATCAAAACAAGAAGAAAGCAGGTTTATCAAAGCTATTATATATCAGAATTTTATAATTTTGAGCACGATTTAATACCAGTATTTAATGACTTTAATAATAATTCAGAACTAATTGAGCAATTTATCAAAACTGTTGCTAGAATGCATGATCATGATATTTATCATCATGACTTAACAAAGAGAAATGTATTAGTAGTACCATCCTCAAAACATATATTTAGTTTTGTTGATAATAATCGTATGTCCTTTAAAAGTATGTCTTTAAAGATGCGTATGGAGTCTATTTCGAAATTAACCAATAATATTGCAGAATTACACATGCTAGCTAAGACCTATAGCAAATATTCCAAATATGAACCTGAGCGGTGCATATATTTTATAAAAAAGGGTTTTTATAAAAGTCAGCGTTATAAGCAAGCTAAAAAACTATTTAAAAGAAATTAAAAAAAAGGCGCCTTCGACAAGACGCCTTTTTGTGTTCAAGGTAACTAGAGATAACTATTATTGTATATTGTAAGCAAGACTTTCGTCATCTTCGACTTGACTGAGCTGAGGTTCAGTCTCGTCAATGAGTATTTCTTCTACAGCAACTTTTGTATCTAAAAATTCAAATACTTCATCTGCATAATTGGTAGAATAAATATTTCCATTCCATTCAAAGGTTTGGTTTGCACCTAATTCATTACGCGCAACTAGGAATGCCTTATTAAAAGAGGGAACAGGGGTAGTTTCGATCTCAGCATTCTCAGCGAATGTTGGCACTGTTTCTGTAGGTATGGCTTCATCATAATTTGAATTACCCATATTTACGTTATTAACTAATGAGGTAATCTCTACATCCACAGTGCCTTCATTGCTTAAGCTTTCTGAGGTTATATCGGACAGTACTACTTCTTCGGATTGATCCATAAGAAAAAACAAAGTACCGATACATAAAATTACACCCGCTAACACGAATTTTTCAACATTATTGTACATATTTTTTAACTCCATTTGTTATGCCTCTTAATGTCACTTTCATATTGTATATACATATAATTTTTATTTTTGTTTCAATATTTTTGTAACTTTCTTTATGGAAAAAGTATTTGTAAGCGGTGGATCAGGATTTATATCCCTACATTTAATCTCAAAACTTATTCAAGAAGGGTATCAGGTTCGAACCTCATTACGTTCTTTGGACCGTAAACAAGAAGTCATTGATGCGGTAGAAAAAGAAGTATCTACCAAAGGAATGCTTGAATTCTGTGAACTTGATTTATTAAAAGATGAAGGATGGGATGATGCAGTGGCTGGATGTGATTATGTACAACATGTTGCCTCACCAATTCCTACGTCTTTTTCTGATGATTATGATGTTGTAGTAAAGCCAGCGGTAAATGGCATTAAACGATGCCTTAACGCAGCTTTGAAGAATAATATCAAGCGTTTTGTCATGACATCCTCAGTAGCAGCGGTAGGCGGCTCAAATCATAAAAATGAATATGATGATACTGATTGGACCGATTTATCCATGGATGTAGACCCTTATCAAACCAGTAAAACCAAAGCGGAGCAATATTTATGGGACTTTATGAAAGAACATGAAGGAAAGACCGATATGGAAGCAGTTGCCATTAATCCTTCTATGGTCTTTGGTAATTCCTTATCAGATGATATTGGCGCTTCTAATATTCTTGTTAAGCGTTTAATTGATGGATCCATGCCATTCACTTTAAATATTTGTCTAAATATTGTACATATTAAAGATGTTGCGGACTTACACTTTGAAGCGATGCTTCATGATAAAGCACCAGGTAAACGTTTTATCGCATCCAATAATCATATGTTTTTCCCTGAAATCGCTAAAGTATTAAATGACAATGGGTTTAAAGCACCTAAAAGAAATTTACCGACCTTCTTAGCTAGAATATTAGGCAAGTTTGATAAGCAATTATCGTTCTTTCTGAAAGACATCGATATTCTGCGTATTTACCATTCAAATAATGCCCGAGATATCTTAGGGTGGAAGTTTAGATCTTCAGAGTCTGCAATAATTGACGCTGCTAGGCAAATCAATTCATTGCTTTAAGGCGCTAAATATAATTTTATTATTAAATGGTTTTCAATTATTTAGTATATTTATGGAAAAGGAAAGAAATGTAATGATGTTTATTATTAGAAATGTTTTAATATTTATTTTATTCTTTACTATTTCATTTGCACAGGATACATATGCATCTTTTGATATGGTATCTGGTCCTGTAGATATAAAAATAACCGATAAACAACACGTTTATTTTCCATTGCATTTCGATGGAGAGTCTGGTGTTGTTCTTGAGAGCGAAAAGTCCAGGACATTATTTACAACTTTCATAAATAGTTCTTTTGAAAAATTTAAAGATTGGGAAAGTACTGCTAAAGAAAATGGCGTTAAAGATTTTAAAAAAGATATTTCGTCAAAAAGGCTTGGAGACCTTCATTATTTTAAATACGGTAGCTGGCAATTTAAATTTGGTAAATCAATAATTACTTCAAGAATAACTATTAATGAAGATGGAGAAGCATTCTTTTTAATTATTACTCCAAAATATACATCATCTAGCAATGAATACATAAAGAGCGATGGAGGTGTAATAATGTTAGATGAATCAGCCGTTACAGCTATAAATAAAGCTCTATCTACAGAATTCATAAATAGCGTAAAATCTGAAGAAGAAAATATAGACGCATTATTTAATTAAAGTTATTTAGATTACTGGTTAGTAGCATAATCAAATTGTTTGGTATAAAGTTGAATATAATGGAATTGTTGGCTGGCTCAGTGAATATAATACGAAATAAATATAATTTACGCATAATATATATTATGTATAATTAGGTAACTATGAGATATAATTTAGGCAAAACAACAAGAATAATGCTACTTTCCTACCTCGGGCTTCTGACGCTCGCTGCATTCTTTTATGGTGGCGGTAATTATGTTGAGAAACAAACACCCTACTACAATTTTTTTAAAAACTTTATAAGTGATCTTGGTAGAACAACTAGCCATTCTGGCGATGATAATAGTGTTTCTATTGTTCTTTTCTCAATTGGTATGTTTATTCAGCTTGTTGCTGTATTGATATATTTAGTTAAGGCTGCAGATTTCTTTTCAGTAGAATATCCAAAAATTAGTTTATTAGCAAAATTATCTGCATTTTTTGGATCAATAAGCCTTCTTGGAGTAGTTTTAACACCTGCTGATGTTCCAGCACTGTATTCTTTGCATATTTTCTTTGCAAATTCCGTATTTAACGGCGCTTTACTAACCTTGGGCATATATTCATACCTTTTTTACTCAAAAGGTTTAAAAAATGTTACTTACACCCTTTTAATTTGTTCGATTATAATTTTAGGATATATTATCTTTCTTGAAGTCGGCCCAGCTCCATGGAAATCTATAGAATCGCTTACAATACATGCAACCTATCAAAAGATTGCTGTTTTAAGCTTAGTTGGTACTGTATGGGCTATGTCTAGGGGTACTGACTTACTTGACGACAAAGTTTAGCAATCTATTTGGAACATAAATAGTTTTAATAATTGATCCCTCTGAAGTAAACTTTTCAACATTTTCAAGCGAAAGCGCCTTATCAACGACTATTTTCTCAGTTGAATCCTTGGCAATTTCTATATTTGCTCTAAGTTTACCATTTACTTGAACAGCTAATGTCACCTCATCAAGCTGTATTTTAGATTCGTCATAATGCGGCCAATCTTGATATGTTACAGAATTATCATTTCCTAGCATACACCATAGTTCTTCAGATAAATGAGGTACAAATGGACCGATAACAATTATAAGCTCTTCAATTAATTTTTTAGATATAGAATCACATTTTTGAAGATGGTTACAATAAATCATTAATTGAGAGACTGCAGTATTAAAATGAAGGTTTTCGATGTCTTCACCGATCTTTTTAATCGTTTGGTGATGTAAGTATAATGTCTCTTTACTTGAATTTTTATTGTCACATATTCTCGGCGATAAAGAACCATTTTTATCAATTATTAATGACCATAATTTATTAACAAATCTGTAACATCCTTGAAGACCTTTTGTGCTCCAAGGTTTAGATTTATTTAGTGGACCCATAAACATCTCATAAAGTCTCATTGAATCAGCGCCATATTCTTCAATAATATCTTCTGGATTTATAACATTGCCACGAGATTTACTCATTTTTGTACCATCATCACCCAATATCATACCTTGATTGAAAAGTTTTTTAAATGGTTCTCTCGTTGATACTAACCCTAAATCATGTAACACATGATGCCAAAATCTGGCATACAATAAATGTAGTACAGCGTGCTCTTGACCACCAATGTATAAATCAACAGGCATCCAATATTTTTCATTCTCTTTATCCCATGCATTGTTAGTATTATTTGGATCTGTAAACCTTAAATAATACCAACATGAACCAGCCCATTGTGGCATAGTATTTGTTTCTCTAAGTCCAATAATATTATTACTTTCATCTTTTACTTCAACCCAATTTTTAATAGTAGACAATGGAGACTTTCCATCGTCTGATGGTTTATAATTATCTACTTCAGGTAGCAAAACTGGTAAATCATTTTCATTAATTGGCTCAATATTTTCACCTTTGTGAATCAAAGGGAATGGCTCTCCCCAATATCTTTGCCTAGAAAATAACCAGTCTCTCAATTTGAAATTAACAGTAGATTTTCCAATATTATGTTTTTCAATATATTTAATGGCTACTTTAATAGCTTTTGTTACATTTAATCCATTCAATGATAAAGTGTTATCGTTATTGGAGTTGATTATTTTGGCATTACCCATTGCTGTAAATGCTGCTTTTTTTACATCTCCTCCGTCAACAACTTCATTAATTGGTAAATTATATTTAGTTGCAAACTCCCAATCTCGATCATCATGACCAGGGACTGCCATGATTGCACCGGTTCCATAGCTAATCAGTACATAATCTGCTATCCAGATTTCAATCTTTTCTTGACTAAAAGGATTTACTGCATAACTACCCGTAAACACACCAGTCTTGTCCTTATTAACTTCTGTCCTATCAAAGTCAGACTTTTTAGCTGATTCGTTGATATAAGCATCAACTTGGGCTCTATTTTCGTCTGTGACTAGCGCGTCGATTAAAGTATGTTCGGGAGCAAGAACCATATAAGTAGCTCCAAACAATGTATCAGGTCTTGTGGTATAAACATTAATAAAATCTTTGGAATTTTCAACATTAAAATTAAGCTCTACACCTTCTGATTTTCCAATCCAATTTTTTTGAAGCTCTTTTATGTTTTCAGGCCAATCTAAATCGTCTAAACCTTCAAGTAATGATTCAGCATAATTTGTAATTTTTAAAACCCATTGCTTCATAGGTAAGCGAACCACTGGATGGCCGCCAATATCTGATTTTCCATTTACTACTTCTTCATTAGCAAGAACAGCCTTTAGTTCAGGACACCAATTAACAGCAACTTCTTGCTCATGCGCTAATCCTTTGTTGTAAAGTTGTAAGAAAATCCATTGAGTCCACTTGTAATACTCAGGGTCAGTTGTATTGATTTCTTTCGACCAATCATATGAAAAACCTAATCGATTGATCTGTCTTTTAAAATTTGTAACATTTTCATGTGTAGTAATTTTGGGATGAGTACCAGTTTTTATTGCATATTGCTCTGCAGGTAGACCAAATGCGTCCCACCCCATAGGATGTAATACATTAAAACCTTTCATTCGTTTATAACGAGCCACAATGTCAGTAGCAACATATCCTAAAGCATGACCTACATGTAATCCAGCGCCCGAGGGATAAGGAAACATATCTAGAACATAGTATTTTGGTTTATTGCTATAATGATCTTCTGATTTAAAAGTTTGATTTTCAGACCAGGATTTTTGCCATTTATGCTCGATATATTTATGATTATAACTCATATTACACTAAATAGCACAACCATCAATTCCTCTTTTTTTGTAATAATCTTGATGATAATCTTCAGCATCGTAAAACTCTGATATAGCCTCAATTTCTGTAACTACTTTAGATGAAAATTTTCCAGATTCATTCAAAGCATCAATTTTGTTTTCAATAATTTTTTTTTCTTCGTTATTTGAAAAATAAACTGCCGAGCGATACTGAGTACCAACATCAGGTCCTTGTCTATTCATAGTTGTTGGATCATGTAGTTGAAAAAATGTATCCAACAATGTTTCAAATGATACCACTTGCGGGTTATACTCTACTTCTACCGCTTCAGCGTGACCTGTTAATCCAGTGCAAACTAGCTCATAAGAAGGATTTTTAACTTTTCCACCTATATAACCTACCGTTGTAATCTTAACACCCTCCATCTGTTGGAATGTTGACTCAACACCCCAAAAACATCCTGCAGCAAAGACTGCTTTTTTATTCTCTGTATCATTAGCCATAGTTAACCCCGTTAGCGTAAAAAGTATTGTTAAAAATATTTTATTTTTTATCATAAACATAATATAAATAAGCTCCAATAATACTCATTGGTACTGATACAACTGCTCCAATTATTGGAATTAGAAATGAAGCTAAAAATATACCTATACCAACAAATACTGTGTTTAAAATACGCACAATTAATTTAGCTTGATAAAACTTCTTTTAATCATTCGCACTCTCATACCAAAAATTAAGTATAAAAATACATCTTTTATAATAAAAAAGTCTCTCGATTTAAGAGATATTTGATGACTAACGTAAATAGTATCTTACTCTTAGTTCCTATTTAGAATGTTTAAAATATTTTTTAATTCGTTTTTTATTTCTTTTAATGCCGAAATTTGAGTAGTTGAAAAATTACTATTTTCTTCCGGTATCAATGATCTATTTTTAAGCTCTTCAACCGCTCCTTTAATAGTAAACTTTTTAGTATAAAGTAATTTCTTAATATCAAGTATTACTTCAATGTCTTGCTTTTTATATGTTCTATTCCCTGCTTTATTTTTACTTGGTTTTAATGAGGGAAATTCAGACTCCCAATACCTTAAAACATAAGGCTTTAGTTTGGTCATCTCGCTTACTTCTTTCATACTATAATATAGTTTTGTATTTGATTCAAGCATCCTTCCAATAATATATATAAAAAATACTTAAAGTGATACTTTAATATAGATATTCAGTTGAATTAAACAGATTCTGGGCTAGAAAAACTTAATGAATGAGCTTCAGCAACTTCATGATTAGTAAGCTTGCCTTTATATGTGTTTAAAGCCATTAATAGTTTATCATCATTAAATAGGCCATGAAGGCCTGAATTAGCAAATTTAAGTATAAACGGCTTAGTAGCTTCATTTAAAGCGTTTGTCGCTGTATATGGCACGGCTGATGGTATATTTTTTACACAGTAGTGAATGATATTATCGATTTCATAAGTTGGATCACCATGAGTGGTAGGTTTAGAAGTTTCAAAACAGCCTCCTTGGTCAACAGAAACATCAGATAGTATTGATTTTGGCTCCATTAAACTTAACATATCTCTGGTAATAACTGTCGGTGGCTTTCCCCCTGGTGTCAATACAGCACCTACAACAATATCAATCATTGGAAGTATGCCTCTAATAACTTTCTCAGAAGATTCAGCAATATTTACAGCTGGATATTGGCTTTTTACACTATTAAGTAAATCATTGTTAACATCTAACAATGTTGTGCTTGCTCCTAAGCCTAAACTCATTTGCATAGCATTAATTCCGACTATACCTCCGCCAATAATTAATACGTTAGCTGGATCTGCAAGACTCGTTCCAGCAATCAACTTCCCTTTACCGCCTTTACTTTTTTTGAGAAGCTCTATGCTATCAAGCAAAGATAATCTACCAGCAATCTCACTCATAGGTTTTAACATTGGAGTTTGATTTTTAACCACAACAGTTTCATAAGCTAATCCAGTAACGTTGCACTCAAGAAGCTTTTCTGTTAGCCTTTTAGATGAACTTAGATGCAAATAGGTAAATATGACTTTATTAGAAAGCATTTCAACCTCTTCTAATGATGGCTCTTTAACCTTAACAATCATTTCAGATCTATCAAAAACTTCAGGTGCACTATCTACGATAGTACACCCAATTTTTGAATAATCTTCGTCTGAAAAGCCACTATCAACTCCAGCCCCCGACTGAACAAATAATTCATGCGAATTCTGAAGCAATAATTTGGCAGTTTCAGGATTAACCGATACTCGATATTCTTGAGAAATTATTTCTTTTGGAACACCAATTTTCATATCAATTCTTATTTTTCTGGTTTATCAGTTAAAAGTTTAATACTAAAGTTCAAACGACCTTGTTTATCAATTTCGAATAACTTTATCTTCACTTCATCTCCAACTGACAATACATCTTCAACCTTATTTACACGTTCCCATGCTAGTTGAGATATATGCACTAGTCCTTCTCTACCAGGCGCAAATTCAACAAATGCTCCAAAGTCTAGAAGTTTAGTTACTTTACCGTCGAAAACAGTCCCAACCTCTGGGTCTAAGACCACAGCTTTAATTTGTGATATAGCATTGTCAAGCTTAGCTTTATCTTCTGCTGAAACACTAACTGTACCATCATCTTCAATGTTAATAACACATTCAGCGCCTTCTTGAAGAGCTTTAATGTTTTTACCACCAGGTCCAATTAAAGCACCAATTTTATCTTTTGGAATTTGGAATGATTCAATTTGAGGTGCGTGTGGAGATAATGCATTAGGCTTATCAATAGCCTTATTCATTTCATCTAAAATATGCAATCTACCTTCATTTGCTTGTTCTAAAGCATTTGATAAAACATCCATAGGCAACCCAGGAACTTTTAAATCCAACTGAATAGCGCTAATTCCATCTTTAGTACCAGCAACCTTAAAGTCCATATCTCCCAAGAAATCCTCTGTACCTAAAATATCACTTAAAACTGCATAATTATCGCCATCCATGATTAAGCCCATAGCAATACCTGCAACATGCTCTTTTATTGGTACTCCAGCATTCATCATAGCCAATGAACCACCACAAACAGACGCCATAGACGAAGAACCGTTTGATTCGGTAATTTCTGATACTATACGAACTGTATATGGGAAATCTTCAGATGAAGGAAGTATTGGTTTTAGCGATCTTTCAGCTAAATGTCCATGACCTATTTCTCTTCTATTTGTAAAACCAATTCTACCAGTTTCACCAACACAATATGGTGGGAAATTATAGTGCAGTAAGAATGATTTTTTGTAGTCGCTTGCCATTGAGTCAATAATTTGCTCATCTCTACTAGAACCAAGAGTTAAGGCTGCAATAGCTTGAGTCTCTCCTCTAGTAAATAAAGCAGATCCGTGAACGCGAGGCAATAAAGATGGTACAATACTTATTTGTCTCACATCTGCTAAACCTCTTCCGTCAACTCTAACTTTTTTGTCAAGTATACTTTTTCTAACTGCATCTTTAAACATAGATTTGATATGACCTTTTACTTCAGGGTATAATTGCTCATCTTCTTTGAAAGACTCAGAAGCTTCTTTTGCAATTTCATTAAATGCATCATCCATTGCTTGCTTTGAATCCATATCAAGCAAGTTCTGAATTTTACCTGAATATTTCTCCTCAAGAGAATTAGTAATTTCTTCCGTAATAACTGATGTATCGACTATTTCATAAGAATTATCAAAATGTTCAGAAAATTCCATCTGAAGATCGACAATATCATTGATACCAGCCATAGCAACATCCAATGCCTCTAAAATTGTTTTTTCAGGTACAAAATTAGATCCACCTTCAATCATGCATATCTTATCTTTTTTACCAGTAACCATAAGATCTAAATCTGACGAATCCATTTGCTCATTTGTTGGATTTAAGATGTACTCTCCGTCTATTAATCCAACTTTTACTGAAGCAATTGGACCATCAAATGGTACCGGTGATAACATTAATGCCGCAGAAGCTCCGATTGCAGCTACCACATCAGGTGTATTTACACCGTCATAAGACATTGTTGTTAACATAATTTGCAATTCATTTCTATAATTTTTAGGAATTAGAGGTCTAATTGGGCGATCTGTTAGACGAGAAGTTAATACTTCAGCATCAGTTGGTTTCGCCTCTCTTTTAAAGAAACCTCCGGGTATCTTTCCTCCCGCATAATGTTTTTCTCTGTATTCAACCTGCATTGGGAGAAAGTCAATACCTTCTCTTGGTTCAGATGAACAACATACTGTTGCAAGTATTGCTGTTTCACCATACGTAATAAATACAGATCCACCAGCTTGTCTTGCTATTTGTCCAGATTCTATTCTAAGCGGTCTTCCCGCTATATTCTTTTCTACTTTTATCATTTTCTTCTTTATCTTCCTCTTATCGATAGCTTTTTAATTAAC
>MDTC01083847.1_pt1 | contig 40291 bp, 31 predicted proteins | sample 811181 | NCBI WGS metagenome assembly MDTC01 (sample SAMN05326644, study PRJNA326480) | marine metagenome | isolation source: seawater | place: Pacific Ocean: North | collected 2011
GCATTTCTTTATGAATTTTATTAAAATTTATTAAATATTTATTATTGCATTTATTATAATTAATATTATATCGGTCTAATATTTTTACAGTTTTGTTAATTATATATTTTTTGTAATTAACATAATTATTTTTATTAATTAAAATGCTTATTAAGTATATTAAAAACCACAGATAATTATAATTTTTATTTTCAAAATATATTTGGCTTAACCAACTATATGATGGATTATCTAATGATATACTTCCTGCATATATAGAGCTTATAGAATTTAAATTGTCAGTTATCATAGTTACAGTATGTCCATCTAATAATAATTGATAAGCAATATTAATTCCAAATGCACCACTTCCAATTATATAAAATTTCATTATATTACTATAACTTAATATATAAATTTTATATTAAATTATGATTTAGACAATTCATAATCATCTCGTTTTCTTAAATATCTTGGATGACGTGGTATACCATGATTAGTAACATCATTATATTGTATTGTAATTACAGTATTAATTGGATGAGATGTAATATAATCTTTCCTTATTTCGTCATCCATTCCAGATACATAAAATGACTTTTTTGAACCTTTCATTAATACACATTCAAATGAACCAAGTAAACCCTTATATTTACGAGTACCCTCTTTATATCCGACTATTTTACATTCAGTGTCGTATGTTACTTTCATTTTAAGAAGTGTCGATGATCTTTTTGGTTCATAATAACTACGTGGTTGCCGTATCATTATTCCTTCACCTCCTGCATCTGTAACTGTTTTAAACATCATATTTAATTCAGCAAGTGATGTTATTTTTTTATGTTTCGTTACAGTAAGTGGACAATTTATAATATAATTTCCATCTTCTGGTAATTTTAATGTTAATGCACATTTGCACCTATTATTTACTAATTTATTTAAAACTTCCATTCTTTTTTCAAAAGGTTCATTTAATCCAGGCATATCAAAAACCTTGTATTTTACTAATCCATCTATCCATTCTCTATCAATAGGTGTTTTTTTCCTAAATATCCCACATTCATTAAATTTACATCTACCCATCCACAATTCACCATCTAATGCAATATCAGGAGGCATAAGCGAACTAAACCATATGGGTACTGCATAACTTTTACCATTTCTTGATATAAATTCCTTACCATTCCATAATGCTCTATAGCCATCAAATTTTTCGGATGCCCACCATCCAACTGGATTAACTGCCAATGATTTATCTTTTAATATTAACTCTTTAGCCAACAATACTCCATTTGTATAAGTTATACTACCTTGGTTTCCATTTTTACATATACTTGCTGATGGAGTTATAGTTTTTTGTTTTTTTGATACTTTTACCTTTATTGCTTTTTTTGATAATTCTTTAGGTTTTAATTTTTCAGATTTTAATAAAACGGACTCCTTTTTATGTGATTTGTCTAATATACCAGGTCCTAATTTATGAACCCGTGTTCCTTTTCTTGATTTATTCAACGGACAAGTTGCTTTATTAGCTTTTAATGCTCCACATAATTGACACTTTCCTCCTCCACAATGATTCATATTTATTATATATATATATTATTTCTTATATCTCTTGTGTATTTGGCGAGAAATATTTGTTTCTATTTTGATGCATTTGGTCATCTCTGATAATGTTATTAATAAAATCGTCATAAGATTCACCATTAAGTAAACGTTCTACAAAATTCATTGAATATACCCCACATTCTGTATTTTTTAATTGGAATTTTCTATTATTATAAAATGTTCTAAAAGACTTTAATGAGACTAAATTTAACGAATTTAGTTGTGTTTTATTAAGCTTCTTTTTAAATGTTAAAACTTTACCATTTTTATCACCTAACATATTTGCAGTTTCAGGATCTATCTGTAATTTAGATTTTTTATTTTTTCCAAAATAAATTAAGGTTTCGAATAAAAATAAATCAGGATTATCAACTTCTATTTGATAATCATTTAAAAACTTATATTTACTTTTTATCATATGAGTATTTTCCATTGAATTGATGTCCATTATATTATTTTCTAATAATGTATTAGCTTGTGTTTTAATGCGGATCATTAAATTTTGTACTTCCCGCGGCGGCATAACTCCATATGAATCAAAATAATATATACCACCATTATCAAAATTAGTATATAAAGCAGTCCAATGAGACCCGCTTTTATAATGAGGGTCTAAATTAAAAACAACTCCCAGTTTTTTTATATTTTTACTTAATAATTTTTTTATATTAATTTTACAAAGATCTTCTGAAACACACGAACCAAATATAGTCTTATAATCAAAATCAATTGGAACTGGACCTATAAATTTAAAGTCCTTATTAACTTTTTCATATTGTTTCATTACAGGTTTAATATCAAGAGTAGATAACCATTTTCGTTCATTATAATTCCATTCTGGAGGTTTTACTGGACGAAATGTATCTTTAAGTTCTTGTGTACTTAAAGCTGATTTAACAATGTCAGTATTTGCAATACAATAATCCTCACTACACTTATCTTTATATTTTATATTTTTTTTTATACTATTCCAAATTTTTTTCCGGCCATTTTTAGAAATAGAATTTGGTATTTTAATATGTTTTTTTCGCGAACTGTTTAATTTAGTTGCTATTTTAATAAGTGATTTATTATCATAACAAGTTTCAGTATTTTTAGAATGTGTAGGCGAACAATAAACATTACTCTTACTCATTTAAAATATAAATATATTAAAATTATATATATATTTTTTTAATATACTGTAACTGGGCGATGATTGTAGGGACTATATATATTGTTTATTCCTCTATTATAGTGATTTACTCTGTAATTCAATTGATTATTTAAATTTGCAGACGAATCATCAAAATATTGATGTCTTCTTGTCCGGGTTCTTGTTCTATTATTTTGTACAGAACGGTTAATTGGATATCCTATATTTGTTATGTTACGCATATTTGTATTCCTCGGAACAGTAACTGTTTCTAATGTACATACTATACAAGGTATTAGATTTTTATTTGGAAATTTTGTATTTTTCCAAGTATTAATACAAGATCTATGATAATTAACCTTACATTTTTTATTCCTACATTTTACAGGATTTTCTTCTATTTTTTCAAGACAAATTGGACATTTGTTATTACGTTTTTTTTTTCTTTTTTTATTATCTACGTGTTTATTATTATCCAATTGATTATTTTCTGAATATCTATTATCTAATTGACTATTATATTCAATAGAATTATTAATAGCTTCATTAATTGCTGCTTGATTAAGTTGATTAACTATATCTTCCTCTAAATTATCATTATACAATATAACTTGATTATCTGGTATTACTTGACTATTGTTAATATACAATTTATTCATTAGCCGTTTTATTAAAATTAGTGCACAATTCATAACTTATTTATAATAATATATTTTTTATCACTGATACCGGATTAATATGTTTTAATAATTTTTCCTATACCCTTTGTATTGCCCTCTCTAAAAACAATCTCGTTGTCTAGTTCTATAAACTCTGGTTTAAATTTAAATTCAAATACTACATTTGCAGTATCACCTGTTCTTACTAATTTTTTTGACATATATGTAATTTTAGCAGATTGACGTACTGATCCGCAATGTATGACAGGTTCATAATTAGTTTTTATAGTTGTTGGATGATGTAAAATTCGTACATTGGCTTCAAATCTACGTATACATTTAGGTTTTTTTATTAATACAGTACCTGTTTTAATAATAGATCTATTTAATATTGAATTTTTATTTACTGATGGCCGTATATTTAAACATCCACACTGACCAGATTCAAGATATTTAACGTGTTGTTTAAAGTTATTATGTAAAGATTTAACTATTATTTCTGTAAATTTACCATTAAATGGTCCTATTTCCATTTTATCCCCTTCCTTAATTATACCTTCCTGAACAATTCCAGATACTACTAACCCAATTCCGTTTAATTGAAAAGTATCGTCAATTTTAAATAATGGATTTTTATTTTCGCTATTTCCAATTAATCGATATTTTTTTAAACTGTAAACAAATGTCCGTAATGTATCAATATTTATACCCTTTACATTAGAAGTTTCAAATACAGGTATAAAATCACAGTTATGATTATAATTATTAATAATATTATTTACATTGTCATTGTTTACATATACTATTTTTTTTGTTCCTGCCATTGGGTGATTGAATATACTTGCAATTTTATTCCGTATTCTGTTTAATTTATGAGGTACAGCGAGATCTATTTTTGTAATTACTACTATAATAGGTAGTTTTAATGCTATAGCAAGTGTTAAATGTTCTTTGGCCATTCCTATAACACCTCTGTCAGCTCCTATAGTTATCATCGCATAATCAATAAAACATCCATTTAATCCTGAAGTTGTAGTTTTAAGATATTTTTCATGACCAGCAAGATCTATAAATCCTATAATTTTATCATCTGTATTAATATAATGTTGTGTTATTGAAGATGTACGTCCACTTATTTCTTCGTGTGGATGTTTTAATATTGCTCTTCGAGCTTTACCCCTACCATTATCAAGAATATTATTAGATATTACACTTATTGTAGTAGTTTTAGCTGAATCAACATTACCAATAGCTGCTATTCTTAACTCTTGTTTCATTATTAAATAATATAATTATATCTATATATAAAAATAACTTACAATTTTTATTGCATAAATGGAAGACAAAATAACAGTAAAGAACAAAACATTCGAATTATACATTAAATATGATGCCATTAAAGCTTCTGTAAAAAAAGTAGCTGATAATATAAATAAGGATTTCAAGAATAAAACGCCTGTAATTATTGGTGTATTGAATGGATCGTTTATATTTATTGCTGATTTAGCTAAAGAATTATTAATAGATTGTAATATAAGTTTTATTAAAGTATCTTCATATGAAAAAACTAAATCAACTGGAAAAGTAAATAGTATTATTGGATTAACAGAAGATATCAAAAATAAAGATGTTATAATTGTTGAAGATATTATTGATACGGGTAATACCATTAATAATTTAATTGATAATATAGCTGATAAACAACCAAAAACTATATCATTAGTAACTTTATTGTTTAAACCAAAATCATTAATATACGATATTAAACCTGATTATGTAGCAATTGAAATTCCTGATTATTTTATTATTGGATATGGTCTTGATTATGATAAATATGGGCGTAATTTAAAAAATATATATAAATTATGCGATAACTAATGTTAATTAATTAAAATTAATTATATTTAATTAACGTTATTTTATAAAGAGTAATTTATTTTTATCAGCTATATAAATTATTGAGTCCTGATCACATAAAAATTTAATACTTGTAAGAGTTTCTATTGAATCTAAAATAAGTAAAAATTTACCAGGTTGAATTTTATCTGTTATTTGATCTAATCTTATTGTATTACCCAATATATTTAATCTAAATACAAGCTCGTCAATATTAATGTTATATATTATATTTACAGATTGGTTATTATATAAAATATATCTTAATATTTCAATCAACATTAAATTATCTGTTTTTTTATGTAAACTCGTTATTAAATCCAATTTATATGGAAATTTATTATAATCAGATTGATATAATTCGTCATATTTATTTTTTTTATTAATAAATTCTTTAATATACTTAACTATTCCACTGGAATTTTTCATATTAGTTTTATCTATCTCCATGAAATCTACTCTTTGATTATATTGATCATCTTTAATTATACGTTCATAAATAAAAGACTTATAATCACTATTTTTCATTATATTAAATAAAAATAATTTATTTATATGTTCGTCTTCCATATAAGTCATATTTTTATATTTAATATCGTTTTCATTCAACAAATTAATAATTAAAGTATTATTATTAATGATATCAGAAACTTGCAATGAAGACATTTTATTTAAATCACTTGCATCAATAATAAAGTACTTAGAATTAGAATATGATTCCGAAATAGTTATTTTTAAATCAACCATAGTTGTATACAAATCATCATTTTTATTTTTATCATAAAAAGATACAGTAAACTCCTTATCTAATATACTTATATCAGTATATTTATATACAAAACTTGTTATCAACTTATCATAATTATTATTGCTTATTATATTATTTTCAATATCTATATCTATAGCACAATCTGGATTATTATTTGTTAATTCATAACTTTCAAATTTTCGATTTATATTTAGATCAGATAATGCACCGTTTTTAATATTAATACTTAATTTATATGGAACTATGTCTATATTTATATTGTTTGAATAATCTATTGGTAAGTTAAGATCAAAATATAAACTTTCGATAGATAATGTATACCATAATGTAGATGATGTATTATTTACAATAATATTTAAATCATCATTAACTATAAATATATCTTTAATTGATGTAAAATTTAACTTTATAAATTTACTTAGTTTAATTGGTTCTAAAGTATTTTTATTCAAACAAATTATTTTAAATAGGTTACAATTCGATTTATTATGCATTACTAACGAAATATAAATAGATTTATACTCTACAAAATTACTAACTAATTTATAATCAGCCCAATTAGAATCAGTTGAGTGACGCATAAAAGCTTTTATAGAACCCATTTCTAAATCAATATTGTTAATAATTAATTGAGGTGATAAAGATGTAATATATAATAATGCTTTGTTATTATAATTTAGATAAGCACCTTTATTATTATTTGGTAAAGGTATTTTATATCTATTTTCTGATTTAGTATTTATAATATTACTACAATTTTCATCTAACGTACTTTTATATAATATATCTTTGTAATTAAAATAATTTTCATTATTTTGATAACTTAAAATATTATCATTTAATCTATAATTACTATTATATTTTTTTGAATAATTAACATCCATAATACTACTTAAAATACTAAACAAATTAGGGGTAATTATATTATATTCTATTAACAAATTTATATATTTAATACATCTATCAGTAAATGATAGTTTTATTAAAATAAGTATAAATAAATTGTATAATTTAGTATGATAAATATCAACGTTGCTTATTAATGTATTTAATTTAGGTTTATTTTCTACGTAATCTTCAATTTCAGTCAAGCTTTTATTGTATTCATTATTATCATAATATATCTTTGACAACATATAACTAATTTCGACTGAATTATTACATTTAATTTTATATTTTTTACAGAAATAAATACATTGTTTATAATTTTGCATATTATAATATGATACTGCTTTAAAATAATTGATGACTAATTCATCACATTTATCTTCATCATATTGTATTATCTCTTCATATTTATGTTTTATTAATAAACTATATAACTCACTAAATATATCTTGTTTTAAAAATGTTTGGAGGTACTTTATATTTTCTGATTCCGTATTAGATAAAACATTATCAATAATAAACTCTGGATTATTTTTATATGATGTAATGTTACTTACGTCATTTACACTATTGCTTATATATAATAATTTATACACATGTACATTGTTATCTAAGTGTGAATTATAATAATATTCATTATTAAGAGATATAGTACGGTTTATTTTGTAATCTGTAATATCATCTATAAAAATACTATTTAATTCACTATCATGTGACCGTTCATATATATCACTAAATAATAAATCATTATCTTCATCTATATAATAAATATTTTCATTATTAGAATTAGATTGTGTATTTTTTAGAGATTTTTTAATATAATATATTAATTTAACAGGTTCGATATTTAATTTTAAAAATAATTCATTATAATAGTCTGTTCTATTCTTATAAATATTTGGATCTTTATATATAAGAAAATTAATACAACAAGGTTTCATTAACTTTAATAAGTTATAAATACTTTAAATAATTATAACTTATTATAATAAATGGCTGGAAGAAAGATAGTTATGGATAAACTAAAAGATGTTTATAAAACTCTAATTAAACAAGATAAAATAAGTAGAGACGATGTAGATTATGATCAAATTATTGAAGATGGATCACTTATTAATAAATTATTTATGCAATGTTATTTAATTTTTAAAAGTAAACTTTCATATAGTGAAAAAGTTGATGCAATACATAACTTAAATGATAACAGTGGTAATAAAATTTTCAATAATAGAGATGTAGCTGAATGGTTTGTATCACATTTTAACGATAAAACTGTACAATTTATGGATTCTTTATATAAAGACGCCTTAAAGGATTTTAATCAAAAAGATGTTAATCAAAAAGATGTTAATAAAAAAGATGTTAATCAAAAAGATGTTAATCAAACAGGTGGAGACGATACCTTTAATATAGATCCTCCCGTAATAACCGATAAAGAGGGTATGAGTATGGATGATAATGAACCAGGTATGTATGGTGATATGATAAATAATTGGATGGAACGATTACTTGGATCTACATCCAGTGAAGATAATAAGGCGTCTCAATTAATAGATATTATGGATAATGTGGGAGAGACAAATAAAAGTATACTTAAATTTGCAGGGATGGAGGATTTATTAACTAATACAGAAGGTCAAGATAACAATGAAGTATTACAAGCAATAACGACTGCAATAACTATGGCGCCTAATTTATTTATGAAATTTAAAAATTTTGCTGAAATGTTTATTTATTTACCTCATACATTTGAAAATGTATTATGTCCGTATGGTGATGTTATTTGTCATATGCCTATTGATATGATATCTTGGATATTAACACATATGAATATTGCTGCAAAACCATTTTTAGAAATGACACCCGCGTTTACTGATCTTATGTTAGCAAGTATACCTACACTTGCACCTGTATTACTAACACCCCCATTTACTCCAATAGGTGTGGCTGCTATGTCGGTAGCAATGGGTTCTGGTACTATACCAGCAGTTCTTATTAAAAAAACGTTCGATTATTTAATTCAACATTCTGGCGATTTATCATTGTTTTTCTTGGCACTGGGAAGAAAACAATATGCACCTGCGCTTACGTTTGCTATGGAAGCTTTCCCTATGGCTGGGTCAATTTTGAATGCTAATAGAACCGGGTTAAAGGAAGCAATTAAATGGATGTGGCGTCTATCTGCTATAAATAGACATATTGCTGATGGAGTACGTATTACCGATTTAATGACACGTGTATCTCCTATAACCGAACCAACTAATTTCTTTAAGGATATGTGGGGTAACCGTAATTGTGTTTATCAGATGCCTATGATTAAAGATTATTATGAAGAGAAATGTAAACAGGAAGATCCTCAAAATCCAGGAGAAAGTATGTGTGGAAGGTGTGGTGGCGTTAAACCAGTTGTTTTTACCAAAAAACAAAATACATAAAGATATTACTTAAATGTAATTATAGAATGGAAAATATTGAAACTATTGAAAGTATAAATATAAATTGGTCACTTATTAAAGATAATATAAATAATTATATTGACAATTATCAAATAGATATTAATAATAATATTAATAATATTAATAAAAAATTAAAATCAACACAAGAACTAAATGATAAATTATTAAAAGAAAATAATTATTATAAACAGGAAAATATTAATATTAAAGATGAAATGGATAATCATCGTAAAGTATCTATTGTTTCAAATTTAAGTCGGCAAATTACTGACAGAGATAGGAGAATAGAAATTCTTGAAAAAAAAATTATATCTATGGAAAAACTCTTAAATGAAGTAGATAGTACACATTCTAATAATGGTTGTGAAACTAATAATAAAGAAGATATTGTAATTGATAAAATAATTAATGAAAATGATAATGACGGTGATAATGAAGACAGTGCCGTTGATAATGATGATAATGAAGACAGTGCCGTTGATGATGATAATGATAATGAAGACAGTGCCGTTGATGATGATAATGATAATGAAGACAGTGCCGATGATGATGATAATGATGATGATGATAATGATAATGATGATAATGATGATAATGATGATGATAATGATAATGATGATAATGATGATAATGATGATGATAATGATGATGATAGTATAGTCGTTAATGAAGATGATAATGAAAATGATAATGAAGATGATAATGAAGATGATAATGAAGATGATAATGAAGATGATAATGAAGATGATAATAAAAATGATAATGAAAATGAAGATGATAATGTTGAATCTGATGATGAAAATATAGAATATGAAATGATTAAAATAAAAAAAAGATATTATTATGTAAGTAACGAAAATATACAAAAAGTCTATAAATCTACTAAGAATGGAGATTTAGGAGATTATGTTGGAATATATAAAAATAATTCTATTATAAAACAAAAATAAAGTTAATAATACTAATTTAATTATTATTAACATTACATAAATTGTTTTTCACAATCAAAACATTTAGATGGTTGTGCTAATGGTGCAAATTTACTTCCTTTTAATTTAGATAATTCCTTTTCACAAGAAAAGCATTTAGTTGGCCCTGACAAATATTTATTAGATTCATTTAGTTGTTTTTCACAAGAGAAACATTTACTTGGTTGTGCTTCTACTATACTAACAAATGGTTCAAACCAAATTCCAGATAATACAGATATTATACATACCAAAAATAATATTACCAATAAAATATTTATATGATTCATATAAATTATTCTATATTTTTTTTGTGTAATTTTATTTTTTTAATTCTGATATAATAATATTATGAGATCTAACTTTAAACCATATAATTCAAATACGAGTCCACATAAAAACACTATAATTAATAAAAATTCTGAAACGTATAACACGCATATTTTTGATAGAAATTTATTAAGTTCAGAATTACTTTCATCTAATAACAAATGTCCGGTATATTTCAATGAAGATCATAAAAAAAATAGAAAAGATGCAGAGGATATCTTTAATAAAAGATTCGAACCATTAAATAACTTAAGTGGTGGTAAATTAGGTTATGTGGATTTCACCGATAAAGACTATAAAACAAAGAATAAAGAGATGAACAGCTATAAATTTAATGGAAACTATAATAAATATTTAGATAATTTAGCTCCCGTAAATCATTCTCCTTTTATGCAAACTAAAGAAAATAAACGTTGATATAAATTTTACAAATAAATTAAATACTTTCTCAAAAGGATATAAAAAATTATATTTAATAGAATTGTTATTATAAACAGAATAATCATTTGAAATTAATGCATTTTGAAGTATAGAAGTTACACAAAATGAAATTGGCATAAATAGTATAAATGATACATTATTTAAAATTAAATTCAATATAAAACCATATATATTAAATAGTAAAAAATTATTATTATAAAAATCAATTTTGTTGCGATATTTACATATAGCATTATTTATAAAAATATACGCAGTTTCATTAAAAAATAGCCCATAACTTATAGTATCTAATAAAAAAATTATATAATTATTATATTTAAAATTAAACATATATCCAATTATACTTAGGGTTATATATATAAATGCATACAATAAGGTAATATAAATGTGCGCTGGACAATTAAATATAGTATATCGTTTTTCAAGTAATTTTATTAATCTGGAATTATGTATAATAAGAATTACTAAATATGCAGGTAAATAATAAAAAATAATAAAAATGTATTTACTTATACTATTACAAGTATTATTATCAGATAATTTAGTTACCTTATCAAGGATAAAAAGAGGTACAGAATAAGTACATGTAAGTAATAAAGCTGATTTTAAAAAATATATTAAATATTCTGCGGAATAAAAAGATTTAAGATTATTTATAAATAATAAATATATAGATCTACCTAACATTTATTTATTTATTAATTATTTTTTAAATATTTATTAAGAATATTTTGTCCTGTTTTAGAATTAATACTAAATTTTTTTTTACTTTTTGGATGATATATAAAATTGTATGAATCACTATAAGAACCACCGCCTGCCATTGAGGATGGGATAACTATTGGTTTAGTACTTCTTAAATTACCACTCCATTTAGAAGATACAGTTTGTGATGTAGATATTCCTGGCATTGCATCTATAAAAATTTTATCTGAAACACCTGTGTCTTTATATCCTGAAGTATATATATTTGGTCCACATGAACCATCTGCACACTGTAAATTGGATACAGGAACGTCTGTAATATTGTAATTAGATGATGTTAATATACTTGGTGTATTACCTGTCATTGTTGAACCTATATTTTGAAATAAATGTGGTGGTATCGACGAGCCTAATATACTGCTTCCTCCGCCGGTTTGAGAAGGTGATTTTCTTCTTGGTTTTTTATTTTGAGGACGTGATGATGAAGTATATAAATCATGCACAATCATAACTACACCAAGTGGAACAAGAGTATTTAGACTTAATTTCATGGTAGATAAGCCTATTAACTTTAAATATGATCCGACCACTGGGTTATCTAATATCGGAATATTTTTTGGAATAGGATCTGAACCTCCTACTTGTCCTTTAATTAAATTTTCCATATAATCTTTTCCAAGTATTAATGCCATTGGTACTAATGTTGCTGTAGTTAGAGTTTTAATACCGCCATATTTTAAGTATAAATCAAATACTCGGTTTCCTAATACCTTTTTCATAAATTTTTTTACTGGCATGCCGCCAATTTGTGCTTTTCCGCCACCGGAACTTTTATATATTGACCCATAATTATTTTCTACTAATTTTGCCATTTGTGGCTTACTAATTTTACGTACCATATATATAATTCTTTGATATTTTATTTTGAATATATTAATAAATATTATATAATTTAGATAATCCTTTACTTTCAACATAACCTTCTTCATCATCTTGATAAATAGGCGATGAATATACATTAATATTTCCTTTATCCCAATCATCATTTATTTTTCTCTCCATTTCATTTAAATATAAACTTAATCGGTTTTTTAAAACATCACGGCAAGCTGTTATGTTATTATTTTCTGATAAAAATTTATCTTTAGAAATAACTCTATCGTTATTAAAATAAGGATATTTATTATTTTCTATAACAAATGACTTTAGAGCATTTAACGCTCTTTTTGAATTATCTTTTGCACTATAATAAATATCATTTGGTTTTAGATTATATTGTTTAGACATAGTATAATATCTAAAAAATTTATCTAAACAATTAAGCATTGTATTAAACTTTAACCTATTAATTAATGATAAATTTTGTAATTTATCTATACAATCAATAATATGAATGTCTTCTTTTAAATAAGGATACTTGTCAATTTGTATATTTCTTAATTTATTATTTTGATATTCCATTTTTGAATAATCATTAGATACTTTATTAATTAATAATAAATACGCTATAAATAAAGTAATAATTAGAGATATTACATTTTGTATATTAATTATGTCACTTTTTTTGATAAATGAAAAAATTAAAACAAATAAAAACATATAATAGACATAATCTATTCTTGAAAATGAAAAATAAATTTCTTGTAGCATTTAATATAGATTAAGAAGTTATTTGTATTAAATAAAGTGAGAATGATATTAAAATAAGTGTAAGTCCGATATATAATGATCTTCCGTTTTTTGTAAAGATATTCATAAATTCTTTTAATATCTTATTTATTCCTGTAAACCATTGTCCTGTTTCATCAATATCATCAAAATACATTTTATATTTATTTAAACCGGAAAAAAAATTAGTTAAATCAATAATTGTATGTATATTAATAGTCGCCCACTTATTAACTATTTCACTGATAGTCATATTCATAGGATTTCTACGTGAATATTGAGTTTTTTGTAAATGATTACTTTTATTATTTAAATAATCAATTTCTTCAATTTCTTTATTACTTAAAAATTTATCAAGATCTGATTTATTGAAAAGTGTTTTATCCATTTATTATACTATAAGAAATAGATAAAATGAAATTTTACATAAATACAATTTAGATAATATCACATAAATTTATTTATACAAAAAGAAAATCAAAGGAAGGGGTATTTCTTTTAATAAACCCCTTTATCGAACTTATGGCTTTTAATATAGTAGTTTTAAAAACAATACATAACATAATTAATATAACAATAATTCCTGATATTCTTCCTGCTTTATTCCAATCTATATTATTTATAACATTTTGCATATTTTCTAAATCCATAATTTATATAATACTTGTAGATAATTTTTATATTTTCTGGATTAAATCGATATGTGAAAGCATATGTCTTTTACAACAATATCTATCATTTATACCTATTTCTTTAAAAGCCTTTTGGTATATATTTTCTTCAGATAAATCAATATCAGGATCGCCGCTAATTATATTTTCGGTGTTTGTTTCTGATGCAATAATTTCTAAATATTTTTTATATTTTGAAGCTAATACTCTATTACAAGTAAAACATCTTACTGGAATAATCATAATAATATAATATGTTATAAATATTTAAATTAATATCAAATTTATTTAAATAATAATTTAAAGATACTTAAGAATTTTAATTATATAGTATATATGAATTCCTTAGGTATGGCATTTATTAAAGAAACATATAATTGGTTATATGAGAAAGTAAAACAGGACAATTCAAATAATCAAGTATTAGAGCCATTTTCTACTCTTCTTAAATTAGCAATTATATCTTATAAATCTGATGGAACAAAAATAGCAGTATTAAATAATAAGCTATATATTCAGGAACCTGGTGTATCACAAGGAATAGTAAGATATGCTTGGGGTAACAATAGAGAGGAAATACATTTTTTACTTAAACCTATTATGCGTTGCATTGATTTATATCCCGTATCAGAAAATGAAGAATTAAAATCAATTTATAAACAAGCAGTTGAAGGTCTTAAAAAACTTAAAAAAAGCTATAATAATAGTTCTTCAAATGTTTGTTTTACAATTGATTTATATATAAGTATTTTACAGCAAACACTCCAAGAAAGATCAGTTCATGTTCATTCATATGATGCTTCTCAGAATCTAAACGATCTTACACTTTCTTCAAATACAAAAATGAATTTAGAACGTCTTTTTGAAGGTATATGGACACCAAATGACATTTCTTTAGTAAGTAGCATGTTTACATCAGTCAATACTGCCAATTGTTGCAAGAGTGATTACCTTAAAAGTATCGAAAATATTATAAAAGCAAAAGAGGGAATTATTCAAGATAAAATAAATAGAGCAACCCAATTAGTTTAATATTTTATAAAATATTTTATGAAATATTAATTTAAATACATTTCATCCCACTTTGTATTTGATGTTTAAAACAATCGGTGATAGAATGATCTCTCATTGTCTTAGTTATGTATAGATAATTAATTTTATCTATATTTTTAATTAGAAAGTCGGGTTCTGCTGGTTGCTGTGCATCCCCCGACGGTGCTGCAGGTGGAAGTGCCGACATTTTGCCTGATCTGTTAGATGCACGAGATGTTAATTTATTTAAAAAAAATTGATATAATTCGTTAATAGTATTTAAATTACTTTTAAAAGTTTGTACAGTTACATCATAATATAATTCATTTCGTAATCCGCCGGCGGGATTGGGATCGGTATAACACTTAGTAGGAAAGTTATCGGTTATATTGCTACCTTCTATTAATTTATTTTGTGTCATTTTATTTAGAATTTTTATTGCTAAGACACGGTCAATTACATCATTCTTATTTAATTTGAATTTATAATTAGTTGGTTTATAATCACCAACGGAATCTTTTATTTCAAAATATGAAGATATTAAACTTCGTGTAGGAACATATTCTTCCGATTCGTTTAAATCTTCATCAAGAATAATAACAGGAATCAATTCGTCCATTTTGGTCAATTCTTCAACATCATCCAAATCGTTATCAAAATCTTTTAGAGCTTTTGTAATTTTTTGAAGTCGTATTGCACTTAACCGTACGTTTGTAATATACATTATATTACTTAAAAGTATATCAGATATTCTATTTTCCATATAAATTATTTTCTGGAAAGCGTTTAATTTTTTTGTGAATTTTTCAAATATTTGCTGCTCACCATGATTCCTTTTACGCCCACTCTTATGAATTATAGTTTTTAGTATATCCGAACTGAAATCCCATTTTAACCCACGTATTAAACAATTATATTTAATAATATTTAAATCGTTTACACTAAAATCATCATATCTATTAATTTGTATGATTATATTTAATTCTCGTGATTTTTCTATTACGGCTTTCTTAAACTCTTGTATAACACTAATATCGATAGTCTCCGGCAGCTTACCGTCTCTGCCCATAAAAAGTGGTAATACAGACTGTTTGTTTGTGTCAAAACTTCCGAAACTTATCCATCGTCCAGGAGTCCAACTCACGCGAGACTGGCTATTAATAATCAAATTATGTACCCTATTATAAATTTCGAATATATTATATATAACTGAATTCTCTATATTACCTAAAAGAAGTTTTATTTCACCTAAAATATCGTAATTAGATAAATTTTTTGCAAATGACATATAATATGTATAATTTAGCCAATTGGTGGCCAGCACGTTGGGGTCGCTGTCGTCCATATTCATTTTTCCTTTACTGGCAAGCGCTTTAAATTTGTCTTTGAATTGTTGTGCACTAGTCAATTTAGATATAAAATCAAACTCTGCATTATCGGTGTATGAAATACTTGAATTCATTTGGTCGCTTAACCGCGCCCATAGTATTTCAATAAATTTTTTTTTTTCCTTTTTTTTTATTTCTTGGGTATCTGTGCCTGGAAATCTGGAAATATCTTCAATCTCATTATTAATAGTTTGAAGTCCTATTTTTAAATAATCCGGTATTGCTGCGTCTGTATTAATTTCAATAGGGGTTTTTCCAGCAAATTTACCATCATTGATGTTATTTATAATAACAGACGTGCTCTGTTCAGGCTCTTCAGTTAAAACACTGTGAGATTGTTGCATATTATCTAAAGTTAATTCTTTTGATTGTTCAATTACTTGTTTATTATTATTTATTATTCCTTCTTTCCCTCCACCAATTGGGTCAAGAGGTTTTAGGCTACTTAAAATGCCAGTGGAATCCTTTGTGACGGGGGGGAGTGGATTTCCTGTTTCTACTTCTTCAGCTACTCTTTCTGCTATTGTGGCTTCTATTGCTTTTTGATGATTTGGCCCATCTTGGGCCGACAACACCTCACTGAGCAATTGACTATCATCTTCTGCTACGTCTGCTGTTGCTGTTGGTGATGGTGCTGTTGCTGGTGCTGTTGGTAGTGCTGCTAATACTTCTGTTGCTGTTGGTGATGGTGCTGCTGGTGGTGCTGGTGGTACTGCTGTTGCTGTTGCTGGTGCTGTTGATAGTGGTAACACTCTTTTTGTCATTCTTATTTTACTTCTTTGTTTCAATCGTTCTTGCATTCTTGCCTCAGCCACTTCCCGCGCTTCAGCAGTAGCTTTTTCAGCGGCTTGTTTAGATTTATAAAATTCTTTCATTATTTCATTTATAGTTAACTCATCTTGTTCAGACATTATTCCTTTTGATACTAATAAAAATTCTTTTTTTAATGCGGTTGCACTATCTCCGATTGTACTCACGTCCGCATCTACACGACTAATTTGTTCATTATTTGATGTGTTGAGCGCTTCTATATTAGATTCAATTACCGCATATTCCTTTCGTAACTGTTCTTTATTTTCAGTATTAGATTCTATTAATTCCTTTTTTGATTGTTGTTCTGCAATTTGTTGTTCAATTTCGCTTGTTTGTTTCATTAATTTTTTTATAGATTCTATCAGTTTGTTATTTTTTTTTAAATCATTACCGATATTTGTAAATAATTGCTTAATTTTCGTTCGTTGTTGCTCGTCTTGGGCCTTTTTTTCTTCTATTCTTTCGTTTGTTGCTTGTAACTGTTGCTGTGCTGATTCTTGCGCTTCCGATAGAATTTTAGCACGTTTTTGTGTTTTACCTTTTTTACCTTTTTTACCTTTTTTATCTTTTTCTAACAATCTGTTGATAATAGCGACTTTCTGAGTGGCTATATTTTTAGATGTCTCAGCGGCTTTCTGATAAGTCTCATTTGCTTTTACTAAACGTTTTAAATAAGTCTCGGCCATACTCTCGTCGTTAGTTTTATTTTCTGTAAGCTCGTCCTTGACAGCTTGTATTGATTTTTGCGTATCTAAAATATTACCGTCTCCGGGGTTAAATGATAATATTTTCCTTGCTAGATCATCAATTTCAGCCTTGAGACTGCTTTCAGTTTCCGTGTCTCCGCTCAAATATGCGTCAGGGATTGCGAAGGTATCTGAGTAACTTTCATCTCCTGATTCCTCAAATTCTAAAATTTGTCCATTTGCTACCTCTCGCAGTTCTGGAAAGACAGCAACTGCAGTTTTTTTGGCGTCCTTAATTGCTGCTGTTTCAATTGATTTTACTTTTTGTTTTGCTTCATCAAATTTAGGTCGTTCTTTTAAAATGGAGGCATAAGCTGTCTCAAGATTACTTTGCGTTCTATAAGATTCATTATAATTGGCAATGGCTTCTTGACGTACAGCGTCGGAAAATTCAGCAGCAGAGAGACTACTTATGATCATTGAAAGGGCATCTAATGTTTTTATTCGCTGATCGCTAATTTGTTTTTTTAAAGCCAAGCTATCAGTAATTCCATTGGTGATTTCAACCTCCATATTGGCAATGACTTCTTTACGTACAGCGTCTAATGAGTTAACAATTATCGGCATAAGAGCCACTTCAATATTTCCTCCAACAGCGGCAGCAGTATCATTTTGTATTTTTGCTGTTAAAGCTAATTGTTGATTGCTGGCCCTTGCCCGTTCGTCTTGTATTTTTAAGGTAAATTGTTCTATAGTTTGTTCTAATTGATCCTTTAATTTAGTAATACGAATAATTTTTTCATCCTCAGATTCAAGCTTATGTTTTATTTCATCAGCTATTTTTTTTTTTTAACTTGTAAGTTAGTTTCTGCTAATTCTGGATTTACTACATTTGTCATTGTATCCTCTGTTTCAGTGTCAGCAATAGTTTCAGCAGTTAATGTAGTTATTTGTTCTTCTATCGATTGAAATTCATCATTAGCTGTATCTAAACTGGTTTCTATTAAACTTTGATCTTTTTCTAAACTATCTTTAATTGTATTTAAACTGGCAACTTCTCCTTCCAATTTTGTAACTTCAATTTGTAGTAAATCTTTTTTGTTATTTGTATCCCTAAGGCTATCTATAAGTTTAAATTTTTTTTCCATTAGTTCTGATAATCGTTTTTCTAATAATGGCTTTTCTGAATCTGACAATGAAGTATCTTCATCTTTCACATTACTGTCTACTTTTGAACTTTTCTTAACCGTTTTCTTAAGCTCTTCCATAAGTGCTTTTTGTTTTGTATTTAGAGTACTATTTGGACTTTTGGTAGACTTAATTGTATGTTTTAATTTTTTTTCGATTGTTAGTATTTCGTGTTCTATTTGTTGCTCCAAGTCCTGATCAATAGAAATCTTATTATTTTTATCATCTAATTGACGCTTTTTAGTATTTAAATCTGCATTTTTAGCTAATACTTGCTCTTCTACTTTTTTCAATTTAGTTTTATTTTCGGCTTTCTTTTTCTCTAATTCGCCAATTTGTTTTAGTTTCTTTGTTATTTCTTTATTAAGAGTTTTTATACTATTAGAAGATATATTAGATGATTGTACTCCTGTCATTTTTTTAAATAAATTGTCTACTTTTTCTTGTAGCTCATTACTTTTATTTTCTCTTGAGGTTTGATTATCAGACCATAACTTATAATTAGTATCAAATATCTTCATAAATTCTTTTAATTTAGATCGAATAGCCTTGTCAATTTCAGATGTACTCGAAGATTCTATTTTGTCTAAGCAAACAGTATCAGGACATCTTTCATTTAAAATTTTATCATAAACTTCATTAATATCTTCAATATTTTTTGAAGTTTCAGTTTTTAAATTATCCAGACTACTTATTAATGTTTTAATTTCACGTACTTCTGTTGAATAATTTCCTATACTTGTACTATTTTCTAAGTCTTTAATAATTATTTTTACAGCATTAATTCTTGAATCAGATGCTTCATTAAATTTTATTCTGGTTTTGTTAATTTCTTCTTTTAGTAAACTACAATCATCGATAACATCTGCTTCCATATTAATTAAATTCTCAACGCATTTTTTTAAATTATTTTTATCTTGAATAAGTTGTTCCTCTATAAGTCTTCTATCAATTCTTAATTGTTGTAGATTTTGTTTCAATTGTTGTACTTCTGCTGCTATTTCATTTAATGTTATTGAACTATTATCTTTTGCTGCCTCCGTTATTTTTACTGCCAGTTTTTTTTTAACTATTTGCAATTCTATTTTTTTCATTTTTTTTTTAGTTTTATTTAATTTTCCCATAATTTCTGTCATCTCTTTATCTAATGTTGCCTTTTCAGCTTTAGCCGTTTCACTTTTTTTAATGTGTAAATTTAATGATTCCTGAGCGTGTGTATGCGCAGCTGCGGCAGCAGCTAATGATTTTTCCGCCAATTTTTTTGCAATATGATCTAATTCTTCTTCTGCTAATTCAGCCTGTCTTGATTTTAAAAATTCTAATTCAAGTTTTTTAACTGCGGCGCCATCATCGTCATCATCGCTATCATCACCTTCATTAGATGTAAGATCAATTATTTTTGCTGCAACTGCTTCTCGTTGCTTCGTAATATCATTTATAGGATCGGTACTTAAATCTATAATTTCTTTTTGTATTTTCTTTAATTTATCAGCTTTCGATACGCTTGCAGATTCATCTACATCAGCCGTGGTATCATCAGTCGGTTCAGTGGATGATTGTTCATCGAGTTGTTCCAGCAGTTTTTTCTGTTGATTTTTTAATTCTGTAATTCTTAGTTTATTTTTAATTGATATTTTATCACTTATTTCTGCACCCTTCTCATATACTCCTTTACGTGTGGCCTCTTCTACACGTATATCTTTAATTAATCCTGATAGTTTTTTTTTTCCAGATAAAGATAAAGATGAATCTGATTCAATGGTTTCTAATGAAGTTTTAAGTGATTGTAATGTAATATTACTTTTATTTAATTTTTCACGTAACTGTGCTATAAGAATAATATCTTTACTATTGTCTTTTTTAGCATCCGTTGATTGTAAATGATCTGCTGACCAATCATCCCTACTTGATTGATGATCACTGCGTGCTCTCTGTTGATCGCTTGGATCATTACGTTCGTTTATTTGTTCTATACTTTCAGTAATTTCTTCAGCTAATAGGTTAAGCTTATTTAAATTAACTTCTTTTAATATAGCATTTTTTGCTAAATTTTCTTGATATAAAGCTGCCTTATATTTTTCTTTCTTATCGTATATATCTATACGGTCTTTATTACCGCTCTTAAGTGATTTAGTTTTCGAATCATAATCTATCGTATTATCGATTAGTTCATTTATTATTATAGATAATTGACCAACTTTTTTATTAATATTGTTATTATTTATATCACAATTTATTTTTTGATCTTTCATTTTTGAATATAATACAAGTAAATTATGCAGGTTTTCTAAAGATTCTTTTAATGAAGTAATATTATTTAATTTGTTCTCCGCTTCTCTTAAATTTGTATTCTCTGTGTCTGCCTTACCACTTAACTCAATATAACTGTCCTTTCCGATGGCGGCCTCCTTTTTAGTTGTAGCTTTATTCGCTTTTTTTTCCACACCTTCTTTAGCCGCAGTTAAATTTTTAATTACCATATCAATAATACCATTTATAATATTATAATTTGGTATGGATTTTTTTGTACTTATACTTTTTAAATCTTCTACAAGCTTATTTATAGCTTCTATTTTCTTACTTTTACCAGATAAAAAATTAATATTTTCTCTTATTATTTTCTTTTCCTTTTCGCCAATATTTGGTTTTATTTGCATAACAATGTCTTCATAAACTGTATCCGCTTTTGTAATGTTTTTGGAAGTATATAACTCTCTTGGAATTTCTTTGACTTTATCATGCCATTGATCTTGGGGGTACTGTGTTTTGAATTCTATTATTTTTTTTTCGCGTGTATCTCTGTTACTATTATTTAAGACGGTCTGCAAATGAGACAGGTAATCATGTGACCGACTCTCCAGTATACTACTTATACGTTTAGCGTATTCATTTTGATCAAAAAATACTTGATTAATTTGTGTAATGCTTTTTCCCTCGACTTTATGCTTTTTCATAATGGTTTCATATTCAGAATATTTTTCATTCATTTCAGTTGCAATCTTATCCCGTTGTTTAATCAAACTTTTTAAAGACATTACTGATTCTATTTCGTTCTGTTTTCGTTTCTCTATTTTTTCTTTTAGTTCTTCAATTTCTTTTTCTCTTTGCTCTATTGAACTTTGCTCTATTGAACTTTGCTCTATTGAACTTTGAGGACTTCCGCCGGTCCCGGAGTACGCTGCGGCGGAAGTGACTTGTTCTGGTGATGGTAATGGTGATGGTGATGGTGATGGTGATGGTGATGGTGATGGTGATAGTGATGGTGTTTTTTTTTCAAGATTAGTGAAAGTATTTGCATCTGATCGATCAGGTTTCATAGATTTTAATTCATGAACTAAATTATTAAACTGTTGCATTTTTTTACGGAGCTCTGGTTGATTACTTAAATTGGAATTAAAATAATTTTCTAATTTATATTCCTCTAACTTATCACTTTCATCTGTTGTTAATTTGCTTATATTTTCATTTGTTAATTTATTATATTCATCTATTAATTTTAAAGATGAAAAATCTTCATTATTATTTAAAGGATCCAGTTGTTTGCATTGGAATTTGATATCATCTTGTGAATTACCTTGTTTATTTTTATTAAATTTAGATAATTCATCTGTTATACTATCATAAATAGTATCATTGGTTATGTTTCCTGTAGATATATCTCCTATTATATAAGCATACATCCTATTTATAGTTATATATTTTCTTAATACTTGATTTAGTTTATCCAATGTTATATCTTTATATAACAATCTATACCTTTGTCTTATAGGGATAAGATACTTTCTATTTAATATTACATCAAATCCATTATTTGACGCAATACCAAGAGGATTTTCATAAGCCAATTTCAATTGACCGCTTAAAAAATTTTTAGCTTTTGTTAACTCTTTTTCTGTTATAGCATCTTTTTCTATAAATAATTTATTTAACTCATCTATTATAATCTTAATTGTTTTTTCTATAATTGTTTTTTCTGTCTTATTTCCGGTTCCAGTATTTCCACAACTTGTTTGAATACAAAAAATTCCAGAAGAAGCGTATTGGCTATTATCAATAGAAACATTGTATGTTACTTGTGAGTCTTTTCTTTCTCTTAATGCAATAAATAATCTACTACTCATATTTCCTGCCAAAATAATATCTAATAAATCAAGGGCTAATCTATCATCACAATATGTATTCGTAGTTCTGAATGCAATTGCTATATGTGTTTGATCAGATTTTTTAGGCAAAAAATAAAAAGGTCTTTCATTTGAAAAAATTTCGTCCTTTATTGGAATACATGAACAGTCTTCACTCGTTATAGTATCTTCAGTTTTTTCTAATTTCATACAACTTTTATTTTCATTATCAATATACTCTGGATCGTTACATTTATCTTCAGACTTACTTTCAGTTTCAGAACTATCTTCAGACTTACTTTCAGTTTCAGAACTATCTTCAGTTTTAGCAGGAGGTTTTTTGTAAAGACATTTATTGGTGCTCTTATCGGCTTCTTCATTATCAGTTAATGGATAATATACAGGATAGTCTTTATCTCCTATAGAATCACTCTCTTCATCATTTATACCACATATTAATGTATCAGCATTTACTTTACCAAAATAATTTCTTACATATTTTTTAATTAGGTTGACTTTTAAATCAGAGCAAATCGAAACTACTATATTTTTAGGAACATAAAAATTTCTCCAAAAACATTTAGCGTCTATATATTTTTTTTGTATTTCATTTTTAAAAATATTAACATAACCACCAATTGGTTTTCCTATTCTGTAAATATTTTTCTTATCTACTAAATTATTTTTATTATCACGGCCATCATTTATACGATTATCTACGTTATCTTTTTCTAATGAAAATACTAATTCATGTATTTTATCATTTATAAATTCTTCAGTATTATCATTAGAACGTAGTAATTCTTGAATTACTACATCTATTTCTTGTTTAAAAGCTACTTCATTGTCAAATATTGAATTAAATAACATATAACTTAGTATTTCAAGTGATTTTTCAACATTATCAGATGTACATTTTACAGTATAACACGTAACCATTCGATCTGTATGTGCATTAAAATGAGCACCCATTTCATCAAACGATCTTGAAATTTCTTCACTTGTTTCATAGCCAGCTTGAGTTGTACCTTTAAAAAGCATGTGTTCAATTAAATGAGAAACACCATTTAATTCAGCTGGTTCATTGGAAGACCCTACTTTACAAAATATAGATATACCTGTAATTGATTGACCCGGTTTTTCCTGGAAAACTAATTTTAAACCATTTTTGAAATGAATTTCTTCTGGACCCACATAATTAGAACTTCTTACACTTACTTTTCTTTCATCCTCCTCTTCAGCTTCCTCTTCTTCAGATTCTTGATCATTGCTAATATTTTGACGTACTATTGTTCCATCATTATCTACGAATATACTATCTGCTCCCGATTCTATAAATAAAGATCTTAAATTATTATTTAATTCGTCTAGTTTATTTTGATCAAGTTTTATATTTTCATTTAATTCATGAATTGTTTTTTGGTCACAACCTTGTGTAGTATCATCCTCAACACATTTCGCACTTTGTTCTAAATTACTATGTAATACAGAATAATCTTCTATGTTTTTTTTTACATCTCCCTTTTTTTTTGCAATTAATTTATCAATTTTTTTTATTTCTATAGTAATTTCTGATTTACGAGGAGGTGTCATTTTCAATAATTTACGTCGGTTCTCTAATAAATGTTTCGTCAAGTATTCTGGAAATATCATTAAATCATCTTCGTCTATAAATTTGTTAATATTCTCTAAATAAGATTTTTTAGCTCCGTCATTTGGATATCTTGTACTATCAAATAATTGAATTATATAGTTCCATAATTGATTTCTTACATTCAAGCGCTTTAAATATAAAGGACCAGGTGTTCCCACCAGGTCGCCTGAATTTATAAAATCTGCATCCTGTGCATTTAGATTTAGGTCATTATTATACCAACTATTATCAGTTCGTTTTTCCCATTTAGTGTTTTTCAATTTATCATCATTAAAGACTCTTGTTTCTTGATTCATCTGATCTATAAGAGTGTTAAGTTCGGTAATTACCGGATCCACATCATTACTGATATTAAGTGTATTTCCAGAGCTTCCTTCAGCAGTTACTTGACTAAGTGGTACATTTTGATCTTGAGGTTTTGGTGTACTTTTAAACAAGCTCCATCCAGTAGGTTTGTCTTTGATAATTATATTATTCAGACTTATTTTATCAGTAGTCAAATCCATCTTCTTGGAAACAGCCCTTATGAAATCGTCTCCTTTAGTTAAAACTTTCTCTATTTTTCCTGCTATATCTGCATCAGTTGTAATTTTAATATTTATAACAAGTTTGCCATTATCAGAATTAGATGACTCAATTTTAATATTTTTTTGTTGGAATGATGTATTAGTATTTTTAGGGTTACCACCATGTTGATTTTCAACAATAGGATGTAATTGGGTATATATTATATCTATAATTGCCTTTTTACCTTTATTTTTTAAAGGTATTTTCCAATCATATTTTTTAAAGTTTGCGTCCCAATCTGTAAGATTTAATGTAAATGTAATAATTTTTGATGGAATTTTTACTATTTTTTTAGCTTTTGTAGGGCTTATTGCGTCTACTGATGCTGATGCTCCTTCTTCTTCAACTATTGATGGTGTTTCTGCGAGTGCTGCATCTGCGTCTGATTCTGTTACTTCTGCTGGTGATGATGCTGCCGTTGCTCCTTCTACACCTGTTGCTGGTACTGCTGGTGATTCTATTGGTTCTGCTGATTCGTCTGTTGATACTGCCTGTTCTTGTGCTTTTTTTCGTTGTATTGCGTTAAATTTATCCTGTTTTTTAATTTCTTTTTGTTCTTCTTTAGTGAGTTTTTGCCAAGTTGTTAACTCTCCCTTGTTATTATAGTACGTTTTACTTTCATCTGTAATTGTACGTTGGTTATGATTGCCACCAAGATCATAATTAAAATTTTCTTCTTGATATTTTTTAATTAATTCGAAATGTCCACCATATGAAACAATAAAAATAGTATTATCAACGTTGTCACTTGGATTTCCGTAATTAAAAGGCCCTGCAATTTTACACTTAGAATTTGATATGCCTTTTTCTATACAATCTTTAGGAAGATATAACTTATTTCCGTCTTTATTATAATGAAATACACGTATATATAAATTGTTTTTTTTTGCAAATTCATCTATTGTTTTAAAAGAACCATTACCCATACCGTCAATTATAGTTAATTGTTCTATGTTATTATTAACTTTATTAAAACCTGGTCCACTTTTAGACGATATATTTACATTTTCTTTTAAATTATCTACTGAAGTAATTCCATTTTGAAATAATTGATGTTCCTTAATCTTTAACCAACCTAATAAAGATATCCAAAAACATTGATTTGTATAGTTGGTTCCTTCAACTGTACCATTATTATGTATTACTTCTAATACTGTATTTCCTTCTGATGGCGTTGTTGCTTCCGCCTGCGCTTTTGCTTCTGCTTTTGCTTTTGCTTTTGCTTTTGCTTCTGCTCCTGATTTTCCCTCCGCCTCCGCCGCCGCTGCTTCCTCTTCCGCTTGCTTTTGCGCGACTGCCTCCGCCGCCGCCGCTGCTTCCTCTTCCGCTTGTTTTTGCGCGACTTCTTCCGCCTCCGCCTCCGCCGCCTTGCTCTTAGCCGCTTTTTTTTCCTCCGCCTTGATGAGATTTTGAAATTGTACGCCTAAATTGTGACTTTTCCAAAATGTTTCTACACTCGTAAGTTTTTGTTCCGCTTCTTCAGCTTCGGGTGTACCTCTAATATCTCTGATTTTACCGTATAAATCGTGTGACCGTTCAATTTTTTTAGCGTATCTATTAATTTTTTTAGCGTATCTATTATCTACTCCTTCCTCGGTCACATGAAACTCTATAAACTGCCACGACCCCATCGGCCGCGATGATGTTGGGGACAGCGTCCAGTCTAGTCCCTTATCTATATACCAACCTTGTATTACTAAACCGTCGGTCGGTATTTGGAGTGTTTGGAGTTCGAATTCCGTATCAGCCCATTCTTTTATTGATTTTGGACGTAAATCAATTATTTTAACTATCTTAAACTTATCAAGACGCACGCGCTTTACACCCCAATATCCGTTTGGCTCAAATAGAGAAATATCACTTTCATTTCCAATTACTATTATGTCATTTACATTAAAATTGTTCTCGTCGAAGTTTTGAATAATAGTCTTGGCGTCACCACCGCCTTCAAGATTATCATAATTAAAAGTACATCTTTTATAAGATACGTTTCTTTCCTCTTCACCTGTATCCAAATATTCTATAATATATCTACCAGGAATACTTGTATGTTGTCTTCTAACACGAGCAACTCGAGGTGTACCATTTTGTAATTTAGTTTCATATACATTTAGAATAACACCTTCCTTTAAATTTTTGTTAGGCATTTATATATATATTACATTTAATTTAATTCGTAAATACTTATAAAGATTTATAAGTATTTATTTCACTATAATCTTATGTAAAACAATAATAAATAATAATGTACCGAAAACATTTACGTTAATTATATTACTGCTAAATGATTCTAATACTTTTTTTCGTTTTTTATTTCTAAAAAATCGATGGGATTTTCTATTAAGTTCATCTGGTGTCAGACACTTTTGTACCTCCATATGTCCTGGGACGTCTTGTCCCATAAATGCTTTAAATATTTTATCGGGAGTAAATGACAATGTTTCATTAATCATTGAAGGTATTAAACCCTTTAATCCTTCTGTTTTAATAAAAGATGGTGATAATTTTACAGGCGGGCGGTGTTTATATTTATGAACCCTGATTGTATATTTATTATCAGAAGATTTATTATAATATAACATAATGGTACCTAAAGTATCATTAAGTCCATATAAACCAGGCATGTTTTTTATTTTAATACGTGTTCCTTTAATAAATGGTTTATCTTCTGTAGGCGACTCTTCAGTTTGTAAATTTACCATATTTTCAGGTTTTAATACTCTTATGCTGTCATCTTTATCACATTTAACTTTATACGTATTTTTCACATAATATACAAATTTTTTCACAATAGTACCACTCAGACCTTTTAATTTAGGATGTGTTATAATAACCTTTTTACCAACAGGAAAAGGTGCATCTAAAGTAGGTTGTGTAGTTAATCCAGGGGTGTTATCAATATAAACATATTTAGGTTGATAACAGTTACCCGTTGGAATTTGCCCTTCATCCGCTGGATCATTAATCCATACAAATTTATTTTTATCACATTTATACCTATTTTTTATATCAGGACGGTCACAAAAACCAACTTTTTGAAAATATGATGATGAATATTCGCCAGATAATAGATTTTTCTTAAAAAAATCATTATCATAAGGCATAGTTTGCTTTTGTCCATATTTAATTTTATGACGATTACTACAAATTGCTCTGTCACCATTGCATCCATATACCGGATAATCACTTGTTTTTGATTTTACTCCAGCTACAGAAGAATTACTAGGATTTGGTGATTTGAAATATGCGTCAAATAAATTAAAAAAAATATCTATATTATTACCTATTTTACTCCCTCTTTTGCTTGAACCAGTAGCCTTTGCTGAATAGTTATTATTTACAAAGTTAGAATAACTCCAATCATAGTTTTTCCAAGGATATATACTATCTCTTATAAATGGAAATTGTCTTATGAGTTTTATATCCGCTATATCCAAACATTCTGAATCATTTTTACAATTAACACAATCCAATTTATATTGGGTTAGTGCCTTATTAAGCATAATTATATCAGTTTTGGTTGATGGATTATATTTAGTTTCTTTTTTTAGTCCATCTAAAGTATTTTGTAATTTATTAATTATCCACGCATTTTTGCATGTGAAATTAGAAACAGTCATATTATATTATATTATATGAATATTTTATTAGTAAGTTTAAATTATAGTATCTAAAATTTATTCAAATTCAATTATTTATTTAAATAGTATATCAATATAAATATCAATAGACTTATAGATATTAAAACCGTTCTATTTAAACCTAAATATTTCTTATGTGGATTATAATTTGTAAAATGAGAACGATTATTATCTTCAAATACTGTACAATTATCTGTACATTTTACATCTGAAAAACTTATATCTTGATCTTTAAACAGTTCGTTATATAAAAATATTTTATTATCTTTAAATTTTGAAAGTAGTGATTCTTTAAATTTAGTTTTATCAAATGATGAAAAAGTATTATTAGGACCTGGAAATTTCTTTAATTCTTTTTTTAATTTAGTCGCGATTGAATTAACTACAAAAAAATAAATAGTGAACGCAATAGATTTTTTTGATATACTGTGAATTAAATCTAATTTAATACCAATTGGATTAGAATTACTATTAAATTTAAATTCATTAAGTAATACATTTTTTAACTCTTGTTTATATATATTTTGTGCAGGAATGGTAAATAAATCAGTAGTAAATCCCTTTAATGTGGTTTTAAAAGATAATTCTACTATAGTTGGACAAGGCTGTTGTTTAAAATGTCCTTCAACAGATTCACCCTTTACAGCAGAAAGTATTTTATCTGGTGTTATAGATAACATATCATTAGCAAGCGCAGGAAGCAATCCTTTTCCATTACTTCCATCAACAAGTGTTTTCGGAGAATTATCTATAAACATATATCTTGGTTGATTACAAGATCCATCATTTTCATTTTTTGTAAATTTCCATCCACATTTGCCCTTACAAGAATCTTTAGTTCTATATTGACAAGATATTGCTTTGTCTTTACAAGTTGAAGTACTTAAATCCCAAGTACAAGTACCAGTACAGTTATCTCTTAACAGATCATTGCATTCTATATTTGGTGCAGTGCAAAATTTGTTTTCATCTGACCAAATACAAGGAGATTTGCAATCATTAACACTGTATATATTACAGTTAGTTTCTGGAGTTTGTTTTAATTTATTAATACATTTATTATTTCCTATATCCCATTCACATTTTCCACCTCCTTTTTTTTCTGCTCCTTCACAATCAATTCGGTTCCATCCATCACAAGTTACATCAGCTTCTTCACAAAATGAATTTGATTTATCATCATCATTCCATTTACAACTTTTAATACAGTTTCCTTCGGATTTTATATCAATGCACTCTCTTATTGAATCTGATTTAGGTTGACAAGAACATCCACTATTACATCCGCTCAATGTTGATATTATTTTACCCATTGTATTAGGTTGCCAATCGTATGTTTTATTTTTACAAATTTGTTTATTTATAATATCTTTACGTGGACAAGTTCCCATTTTAACATAATAAGATGAAGAATAATTACCTTTCATTTTTGAATCTTCAAAAAATGGTGATTTTAATATTTTGTCTTCGTTTCTTGCCGATATAGTATTTTTTAATCCTGGTGGTGCTGAATTTCTCATTTTATTTCTCGCTTTACAAATATTTACATCTCCATCTACACATTCTTTATTATCATTGGATTTATCTATATTATAATTACCAGTGTTTGGTCCGGCAACAGCATTTTCAGCAGGATTTGCATCCTCAATATAACCATCAATTATTTTAGTAAATGCACGTACATTGTTAATCATTTCACCAAAACTACCATTGTAAGATCGTATTCCTGTTTTAGATTTATGATAATTTTTCATAACTACATTACTATAATCCCAATCATAATTTCGCCAAGGATATATATTTTTCCGTGTCCAGGGTAATCTTCTCATTAAATGACTCCTGGCTTGTTTTAAACATAAGTAATCACTTTTTCCTTCGTTCGCACAAACGTTACAATCGACCTTATATTTAGCAATTGCGTCATTTATCACATTATAATCATCATCAGTTAAAGGTGTTATTAATGGATCAGATTTTTTATATTCTTCTAATATATTTTCAATATTTTGAATAATTTTATTATTATTACAGTCCTCCATATTAATATAGTTGAAGATTTTATAACAATTATATTAATATTTATTTAAGAGTTAGTGGTAAACCAAATAAGATAAGTTATTAAATATAAATAATTTTATATTGTACGTATTTGATGTTGTATAAATAAAGAAGATTAATTCAAAAATTTATATAAAATAAAAAGCATAATAACTATTAAGACTGCTATTTTGATTGTTCTATAATTTCTTGTTTTAAAATTTGTAAATTTTTCAAATGAATAACGATATGGTTTATTATAGGGACTATGATTAATTTTATCTATATTTGGTACAATTTCTCTAATTCCTTCAGAATTTTCAATATTTATTAAATCAATAAATATATTAGATAATGAAATTTCAGGTAAATTATTACAATTATCACAATTTGTTTTATTTAGATTTCCTTTTTCGGATGTTAAATCTGTATCATTCCATTTTTGCCATACAGCTTTTTCATTTGATATATTAAAACTTGCTTGAATATCGTGTGGAATATCTATTATTTTATATTCTGAATTAGTTAAATTAAAATTAGAATTAAACTTAACTTTTATAAGGAATAATACTTTAGTAAGATCATTGGCTTGTCTATTTTTTTTGTCAGTATAATTAACAAATATCCATTCGCCTGGATTTCCATAACTTTCATATTCTACACCATCACTATATGTATTCCATCTATATGATCTTATTTGTTTACTTTTATAACCTGCAGCTTTAAAATAACCATATAAAGTATAAAAATCCCAATCAAATACGACATCTAAATCTTCTTTCCATAGCCAGTCTGGATAATATTTTTCAGGTGGACAAGGTATAACACCAGATCCATTGATTGAATTACCAGATGCAACTTCAAGTATTTTATCAGGAGTAATATCCATAAAATCGTTAACAACTGATGTAACAAGACCATTTTTTCTAAACATTCCAATTGATTCGTTATTAATATACATATATTTAGGCTTATAACATTTTCCTATAGGTGGTGGATTTTCTTTAGTTATTTTTTCAGCCTGTGTTTTTGAATTTTCTCTATCCTTTTTTTTCATTTCATTATCTTTTGATATAAATTGATCATTTGTTGTAGATCTTGAAGCAGGAGGCATCCATTCAAATTTCTTATTTTTACATACTGTTTCATTTGTATATGGTGTTAAACATTTACCATTTTTAATAAAATATGATGATGAAAAATGACCATTTAGTTTATATTCTGACGGATGATAGTCATCATTGAATGACGGATAAGGTGGTTTAAATTTAGCGTATTTTTGCTTAATCTCTTTTAATTTAGTATCATTTAATATAATATCATCTATTCCAGCACGGTCATTTCTATCCGGAAATTTATTATCGGTTACTTTTGTTAAAAATTTAGATAATTTACTTGGATAACTTATTAAATTAGTCATAGTTGGCTCATTATAAAATTTATGCCCATATATATTAAATTTTTTAATAGCAGCGGTTTTATAATCAAAATCATAATTATTAATAGGATATACGTCATTATTATTTTGAGTGATACGACTTTGATATAAAGGTAACAGTTTAGTTTCAGTATTTAATATACTGTTTTTAGTAACTGTATTAGCATATTCATATGCTTTTTTTCTATATAATTTAGCTGAACTACACCTGTCAGGTGTAATTATATTACGAGAACCTTTACATTCGTGATTTACTTGATGGTTAGCAATATTTTTAATGGTATTCATATAATTTTTAGACATACTAATATAATTAAAGATTATAAGTTAAAAAAATAATTTTAAAATTATTTTAAAAATTATTTACTAAACACCAGTAGATCCAAATCCGCCAGAACCTCTTTCCGTGTTATCCAAATGATCAACTAAAGAGTATGTAATAGGTTTTAATGTTGGTTCACATATTTGAACGATACGTGTTCCTTTTTTTAAAATATATTTATGTTCATTTAAATTTGCAGATTGATTTCTTATAACATTTAACAAACTGTCTGTAATAATATATCTTAATGCAACACATATATGTCCTCTATAATCTTTATCAATTATTCCAGTACAATTCGCTTGTAATAGCGGTGTCTTATATATGCTTGATCTACTGAATAGATAGTATGGTAATGTATTACCCATATTGTCTACCATACGGCATTTTATTTTAAGATTAACTAACTTAGTTTCACCCGGTTCAAAACTAACATCTTCTGGGACATATAGATCTACACCTGAATCAGCTTCATGATTCAATCTGTTATTGTAAAAGGTATTAATTCCACCTTCATCGCATAATATTTCAAGATTTGGCATTTTAGATTATAATTTATAATTTATTTTTTTTCAAATTTTTTTACGTTCTCAGATTTTTTGTTAAAAAAAATCATAGCATCTTCTATAGTTTTAAATGTATAATCAATGTAAGATTCTTTTGATACATTACTTTTAGGATTTATAAGTACAGTTTTCCAATTTGTTAATTTTTTTGCAGCATCTAAATTTTCCTTGAGATCTTCAAAATAATATACTGTATCTTCATTTTTAAGTTTAAATTCATGTTCGGCTACATAATATATATCTGCTTTTGGTTTAAATTCTTTAACATCATAAGCGGTAATTATATCTTCAAATATATCTGCTAATTCAAGTCTATTTAACACTTCAGCAGAGTGCTCCATATTTGCATTTGTTAATAAATATTTAGTACCTGGATTTTCTTCAAGTAATTTTTTTAATTCAGGTTTTTTTTTAAAAGATCCATAGAAAATATCATCATTATTGCTATCTTTATAATCTTTTTCAGAATAAAGGGTTAGGTCAATATCATATATATATTTAGCCATTTTATATATATAAAGATAAAAATGATATTAAAATTAATGTATTATTATATATATACATGATTGAAGAATCTGATACTCATCAAATTATAGAAAAAGAACCAATTTTAGAAGAAAATCCGAATAGATTTGTTTTATTTCCTATTAAGTACGACAAATTATGGGAAGCATATAAAAAAGCTGAATCAAGTTTTTGGACAGCCGAAGAAATAGATTTTTCTAAAGATTTAAATGATTGGGAAAAACTTACTGATAATGAACAATTCTTTATTAAAAATATTATAGCTTTTTTTGCTGGATCAGATGGTATTGTTCTTGAAAATTTAGTTGGTAATTTTTGTAATGAAATACAGATACCAGAAGCCAGATGTTTCTATGGATTTCAAATAGCTATTGAAAATATACATTCTGAAGTTTATTCTTTATTAATTGATAAATATGTTAAAGATGTTGATGAGAAAAACAAACTATTTAATGCAATTGATGAAATACCTTGTGTAAAACGTAAAGCAGAATGGGCAATTAAATGGATGTCTAAAGATCAAGGGTCATTTGCAAAAAGAGTTGTTGCATTTGCAATAGTAGAAGGCATATTTTTTTCAGGATCATTCTGTGCTGTTTTTTGGCTTAAAAAAAGAGGTTTAATGCCAGGATTAACGTTCAGTAATGAATTAATTAGTAGAGACGAGGGGATGCATACTGATTTTGCAGTGTTAATATATCAAATGCTTAATAATAAACTTTCAGATGATGAAATTTATCAGATTGTTACAGAAGCTGTTGAAATAGAAAAATCTTTTATTAATGATTCTATTCCTTGTGCAATGATAGGTATGAATTCTGATCTTATGTCTCAGTATATTGAATATGTTGCTGATAGACTAATAGTCCAACTTGGATATGCAAAATATTACAATAGTGAAAACCCTTTTGATTTTATGCAGTTAATTTCAATGGAAAATAAAACTAATTTTTTTGAAAAAAGAGTAAGTGAATATAGTCTTGCAAATGTTAAAATAGATAATGATGCTAATTCTGACATTGAATTTGATGCTGACTTTTAATTCTATTTACTATATTAGAGGTTGATATACCTTTTAGTCTGTTAATACCAATAAATATTCCTTTATCCTTCCATTTTTTATATATATCGCCAATATCATTTTGTGAATATGCATTAGGGTCATGGCATATATAATCTATCGAGTGTTTTTCAACAAAATTTTCATCTATAATCCATGGTATTTGTTTTAAGATAATATCTACATACTTACAATAAGATATCATTTTACACCTTTCATCGTGTGTTAAAATTGTTTTTTTTTTGTTTTGAATACAATCTTCATCAGATGAAACACCTATTATAAGAGTACTATAAGGATATACAGTCTTGATTTTTTCAAATAATGCAAAATGCCCATAATGTGTTAAATCAAATACACCGTCTACATAAATATTAATCGGTTTCATATTTATTTAGTGAGACTTTAATTTTTAAAATTTATAATATGAATTTTTATTTTATAAATTTCGTTAATTTTAAGTAATTTAAGTTTATTATCATATTACTCATTATAATTAATATTATTAATATTTTTAATGCAATAGTTTAAATTTTAATAAAATTATTATTTTAAGTAATAATAGTAATGTTACACATACTCAAAAAATGGTTAGGTATTAATACAGTCGAAGAAACTAAACCTGTATTTAAGCGAATGGCGGTATATAGAATTGAAAAAGCGTATTTAAATTATAAAAGTAGTCAACGTATACAAAAGAATCTTGATTCTAATATAGAGTTTTATAAAAGTCTTATTTGTAAAAATTCTAAAATCCGCATTAACCATAATAATAAGCGTTAGATAACATTTAAAATTATAATAATTAATAAAATAAAAATATTATATATATAATATAATGATACGTGTTCTTGAAAAATTTTATAGCAGTTGCTTAGACAATCATGAAAAAGAAGGATTTGAAAATAATTCTTCCCCAAGAAGTATTATACCGGCTGTATTAGCAGTTGTAACTGTAGAAATAATACTTCTTCTTGTAGGTAAATATTTATGGAACAACTTCTTAGTAAAAGCAGTTAATATAGTAAACCCAATTGATAGTATTTTAGAATTATTAGCAGTAAGTGTATTACTTAAACTTTTATGTTGTTGCAATTAAATTGTACTTAAAATAATATTATCTCATAATATTGTAAAATGAAAATATATTTTACATTATTATTACTAATAATAGTATATTCATTATATAAATCTACCATATCATCAAATATAAATATTAATGAAAAATTAGAAAATAGTATTTATAATGAAGATTTAAGTGCAGTTTTAAATAATTTTAACACTAAACTAATACGTAAAGATATTTCTTCTATTGATAAACACGTGTCATATACCACTGGAACATTTGATTCTAAAATTAAACATCAAGTTTTACCTGTAATTAATAACTTATTAGACGATATTAATCTAAATTCTAATCAACGTATTAAACTTACTGATATTACGAGAATAGAACATTTAACAGATAAAGAAAATAATCAACAATTTTTAATTCAATTATTTGTTCTTAGAGTAAATATTCATGCTTCTTCAAAGATAATATTAAATTATTATGTGAGTAATACGGGTAAAGTAAATATTAATTCAATTAAGATGGAAAAAGATACATTTACTAAATCAGCTGGATTGAGCAATTTAAATAACACATTTACACCAAATGCAGCCAAATATCATAATTATAAAAAAACAGGACAATTAAATATAAAAAAAGATCATATTTTATATGGTGCATTGCATAGTGATATGAATAATGAATCTAAAAAATCGAACAATAATAAATTACAGGAGCCATGTAAATATAATTTACATATGTGGAATTCATCAGGTGTAAATAAAATATATAAACCTCATAAAAAATGCAATATTAATAATAATTCTGAACAAAAACCATCATTATCTCTTTACACAAACCCAACGTTATTTTCGCCATCATTTGTAAATCCTGACAAGTATTTATAGTTATACTACTTCTGTTAAAATATTATAAATATTATTAAGTGAAATAGTATTATCTTTTAATTTATTATGAAAGATAATATTATCATCTGTATTTCCTAAATAAGAATATACATCTTTCATAGTAGCATTATCTGGATCTAACTCAAATTTATTTAATCTATTACTTGGGTATGAACTATAAACTTGTTTCCATTTATAATTATTAGAAATATCATTAATTATATTTTTAAATTGTTTGTGCTTTTTTGAATATTTATTTAATATCACCATATAATTATGGTAATTTTTATATGCTCCCATTGATTTTATTAATGATATATCTTTATTTTTGTAATTAAATTCGTTACGTATTATATCGCGTATAAATTTTTTATATTTAAATTCAGGCGTTATATCTATTTTATAGGTATGCAATCCTTCATTTGTTTTATTTAATAATATATTTGTTCCTATCAAATAATTACAAGGATATAGTGATTTTTTGAATCCATAATTAAAATTATATAAAACAATAAATGATATATAGTGATCATTATATTCAATAGATTCTTCTTGATGGGGTTCAGATTGAATTATTTCACTTGATAATTTATTTATAATAGGACTATTTATTTTATTAAGTTTTTGTTTTTCAATGGTGTCTTTTTCCTGTAATTTATTAGGTAAGTTATTAATAGAGGTTATTTCCAATGAAATATTTCCATTATTTTTAATGCTTGGATCTTTAGGATCTATGTGTGATGTATCTTTACATAATGTACTTTTGATAATATCAGTTTGATTTAGTTGAGTTGATTGATTTGCTTCATTTGCTTCATTTGTTTCATTTGCTTCATTTGCTTGATTCTTTTTATTCCTAATTTTTATTTTTATTTTTGTTCTTTTTATTTTAACTTTTTGTAATGTAAATGTAGTCATTAATTTAATAATATAAAAAACAATAAATTTAAATCAGATTTTTATTTATATTTACCTTTAATTATATAATTTTTAAAAAATAAAGGTAAATTAACCTTTATATATTTAAATATATAGGTATAAATAGGTTTATATTTACATATTTATATTTTGCATTATAGTAGAAGAGTTTTTAGGATAAATTGCCATATAATGTCCATTTTTATTATATTCGCGCCAGATTAAAAATACTGGAAGTTTCTTACCGATATATTCCTCTCCAATAATTGCTGATATTTTAAAACGGACACCTTTTTGAGCTTTATTGTTAATTATTTTTCCATTTGAAATTTTATTATATCTTGTATCATAGCGTTGTGTATTAAAGACTATAATAGGTGCTTTAATAATCTTACTAATTACATATTGTTCAATTATACTGCCCCATCTATCAATATAATATTCTTCGTTTTCAAGATCTTGATTAATATCGACATCTCCAGCAAATACTTCATAATATGATATATATTCATCATATGTAATTTCATGAATTATTTCGATACTATTTTCTATACTCATCCCTGTTTGAGGAAGAATATCATCTTTATGATTTTCAATATAATTTAATATTTTACGTTGTAAAAATTCGGCTAAATTATTTTGTAAATCCGAATATAAACCCATTTTTTCAGTAACATTATTAATATTTTTTGGTTCACCCCAACCGTAAAATCGTTTAATTTTTTTTAAATCATCGTGTGGTGTTACATAATAAATATAATTGGCCAAAGCCCTATAAAAACAAGCATTATCGCACAAAACATTATTTATTTCAAATAAGTCTGGGTCGATTGTGTTTTGAAAAAATTCTTCCATTGAATAATTTTAATAATAAAATTTATTTATTATCAAATTTATAATTATTTATTTTGTTCTAAATCATCTAATCTTTTTAAAATAGCTTCCATTTGTGACTTGAGTTGACTATTTTCACTCTGTAACTCAGTAACTTTAGATTCTAATTCAGCTGTTTTTTGTTTTTCTGCTTCAAGAGTTTTATCTAACTGTTGAATAGCTGAGTGATGCAGGGCAAATATCTTTTGTTTATCAATTATGTGAAAATCATCTACCTCTTTTCCGTAACAAAATACATATTTCCATTTTTTTTCGAAAGTAAATGTATTATCGTTATTTCCTATAATTTCAAGTTCTTTTGAATCACTTTTATTCTCTAAGTCGCTTACAATAAATCTATATCTTATATTAAAAACATCAGTTAGTTCACTACTCATTTTAAATACAGTTTCTTCATCAGTTGTTGATTCATTCCAACTTACATTCTCTAAAATTTTGTAAACATCTGGAACTATATTACTTTTAATATCTACAGCCATAGGTAATACTTCTTTAACTTCTTGAGCAATAAATCCAATTGTTTTACCAAAGCCTCGCGATGCTTTATCTATATAATCATAATATCTGCAAGGTATATCTCTTACTTGTTGTAAGGCTAAATCATCAGGCACATCTTCAATATTTGTTTTAATACGCTGGTCACTGTTTATCAACACCTGTCCGGCCCACAGTGCTTCTTCTGAGTATATTGAAATTTCTAAGGACCCCGTGGCCGCGACGTGGCCTGTGTTGCCGTTGTCGGCGGCCAAGCCGACGTCCCACACGAGGTTACTGCCGATCCCATCGCGCACGGTGTAGCTCGCGGAACTATGTACATGTAATACTGCTTTATCAGGATTTACTGTTCCTATACCAACGTTCATCGTAGACGCTAATACTAATTGATCTGTTTTATTATTGGATCCTAAAATTAAATCATGCGGACTTTGATTTAAAACATAACTTTTACCATCATCATTTCTTTGAATATACAAATATCCTTCAACACCAGTAGCTGTATCATGAACTGTATTTGTTAATCTTATGCAAGCAGCAGCGCCGTCTTTCCCACTTCCTGAAATATGTAATTTTCTATCTGGATTAGTTATTCCTATGCCTACTTTTCCAGAAGTATCAGGTGCTAGAAGTACGACACCATTAGCAGTACCACCTCTAATATAAACATCCCCATTAGTACCGTGATTAAAATGTGTTGCATAATTAGTTCCTTGAATTGTTAATGTATTTGATAATGTAACTGATTTTTCAACAGCTAATGTATCTTCAAAATGAACTGCTTTTCCAACACTTAAGTCACTTCCAACATTGA
>MDTC01088074.1_pt1 | contig 40169 bp, 43 predicted proteins | sample 811181 | NCBI WGS metagenome assembly MDTC01 (sample SAMN05326644, study PRJNA326480) | marine metagenome | isolation source: seawater | place: Pacific Ocean: North | collected 2011
ACGACTTGTTGTTGTTGGGCGACGCGCTGGCGCAGGGCGACCAGGAGTGCTTTCTGGCCGGCGGGGGTGTTGGTGAACGGGGCCAGTCCGTTGGTGTCGGCGGCGGCGCCGTTGACGACGGTGCCGGAGCTGGTGCGGCCGGTGCGGTCGGTGCGGGCGGCTTCGTCGAGCTGGGTGCTCAGTGCCCGGTCGTTGCCGGCCAGGGTGTCCAGCGCCGGGCCCGCGCCGCCGGCGAAGGTGGAATAGTTGGTGGCCAGCTGCCCTGACAACGGCGCCATCTGCGCCTGCCCCGAGCGCACCAGTTCCCTGGCGCCGGAGAGCTTCATCACCGAGCCCGCGGCGGGTCCTTGCCCGGAGGCCGGTGGATCACCGAACAGCGAATACGCGCGGCCCAGCACCTCACCGACCTGAGCCACCACCGCGCCAACCGACACGAAACCAGTATCAGCGACCCAGACCCACCCCCCAGACACAAAATCCGGAAGCGGGTGGCCTGCGCTCTCGCTAGCGCGGCTGGGCGTCGGTGTTCCCGAAGCAGGGTGGACCCCACAAGCCGCGACCGGCCCCGCGGGCTGAGTCCTCCGCGGCGGCGACCTCGCGTGCTCGCTGCGGCGGGTGGGATGAGTCGAAGATGTGGCTGCGCCCGGCACCCGCGGCCGCGGCCAACACCGAGAGATTTCCCATTGCAGTCTGGATGTACCTGTGTGCGGCCGTAGCGATCGTGCGCATTCTGGCTGGCATCAACGATCACTGCGACCCGTTGGTTAAGCAGGGTCGTCGTGGCGAACGCGGTGGCCTGGCCACCCCGGCACGCCTCGGTGTAACCCGGGCGCTTCGTCTCCGGGGTGTCGATGCCAAAACACGCATTCGCAGTCGGCCTCGCACATCGTTGATGACGTCCACGGTGTCACCGTCGATGACCCGCGGCACCGTCGCCGTAGCTGGTGCGGCGTCAACCGGAGCAGCGCACGCCGAGGCAGGCGGCAGCGCCACAGCTGCGACCATCGTCGACACAGTCACCGAAGGTGTTCTCATGCAGCCATTTTCATGGCCGCGCCGAAACCCGCCTGCACGAATTTTGACTGGGTGGCGTCACGGGCCGACGAGTTCGGCGATCAACGCTTCCACCCGTGCCGCGCTTGGGGGATCCAGCGGCTTGCCCGCTTCGGCAGTTTCCACCAGTTCTGCTGAGAGCCCGCCCACCGCGGCCGCCTCACCGGCGCTCAAGTTCGCTCGGCGTCGTGCCGCGTAGAGCCGCTGGCCCGACGAGGCGTCCGGATGGGCTGCGGTCTTGAGCATGAGGTCGTCATAGCGGCCGCGAATCAGCCCCAGCGACTTGACCACCTCAGCCGGCGAGCCCTGGCTGTGGCGCATCGCCCGCGCGGCAAGTGCCTCTAACTTGCGCAGGTCGGCCAGGATCGTCGACGCGCGGTTGGCGAAGTCCGGTGACGAAGCCGGGGGCAGATCGTCGATCGCAGTGGCGAAGCGGGCCAAGGCCAACTTGAGCGCATCCACCACCAGCGCAGCGTTCTCGGACCCATCCGGCGGCGGGGCGGCCACTTCATCAGCCGTGCCTCCGGCTCGGATGCGCGCTATGGTTCCCGCCGGCCACTGCAAAAGTTCCTCCAGGGTGTGTCTGGTGCGCTCCCTGGGCCAGGACCGGCCTTTCTCAAAGTGGATCAGCGCCGGGGCTGTGATGACTTTCTGGCGTGCCAGCTCACGCTGGGAAATCCCTAATTCACGTCGGCGAGCTGCGACAGCGGCGCCCGCACGGGCAATCCCGTCGTCTACACCGCCGTCCTCCACCGCGCCAGTGTATCCAGCGGTTATCACGGTTTCGGAACAACACGAGGCACATCCTGGCCCGATGCCAGTGAAGAACGCGCTAACGCTGACCGGCTGCGATTGACAGACCACGGCGCAAAACTTCAGCGCTGGAATTTATCGCTAAGTATTGCAGCGCAAAAGTTTGGTGCTAAAGTTGCGGTCATTCGATGACGCATTGGGAGGAGCGACGGTGACAGTGACACTCGAACGACCAGTGGTGCGCAACAGCACCCAGCCATGCATTTCCGATCCGGATCGGTGGGCCGCCGGCGGTCAAGATCCGGAGCTGAAGGCACTGTGCCGTGGTTGCCCGCGGCGCTGGCAGTGCGCCAAGGATGCCCTCGACACCCCCGGCGCCGAAGGCATGTGGTCAGGGGTGCACATCCCCAAAGAAGGCCGCGGCCGAAAGTTCGCTCTTCGCCAACTGCGATCACTAGCGGCCCATGGTGGCCTCCACGTCGGCGCCGAGGCCGATGATTGACAGAGTAGGCCGACAACGGACTGTCACTGTCGGCCTCCGCAGGAACAAGAGCAAGCTGAACGACCTGAAGTCACGCGTGCAGGGAGTGGACCGACCGCTGCGTGCCTGCATCGACGTGAGCCGGGTGGCACGTCCATCTCGCACGCGAGATGTGCGGTGACCTCGTCAACACGGGATCACAAGTGTGATACCGCGTCCATCGACGCCATAGGCTCCCGACGTGCCACCCCACTTTCTCGACAGGGCCACAGATGCTGGTCGCGAACCGCGGTGGCTCCTGTGAAAGATGGTGCGGCGTGTCATCCCCGGCAGAACTGCGTCATGGGGCATGCTCAAACCCGGCGACGGATATCCGTCGCCTCGCGTAGCAGTATCCGGTAGCCATCGCGGACGCCCTAGGTCGCGCAGGCCCAGGCTATGCGACGACGACCGAGGTGACGGATATCCGTCGCTTCACACACGCCGGGCCGATAGCCGCGGAGGACGCCATAGGCCGCGAACCGGGTAGGTGACGAGGACCGAGAGGAGATAGCGCTCCCGACCACCGCTTGCCGTAAACGCAAGCGACACAACTACATAGCCATCTCAGAAGCAGCACCAACGGCGAAACCCCCGGCCCGTAGGGCCGAGGGTCGTCGGGGTCGAGTTGCACCTCGAACCCGCTTGCTTTCTCGCTTCTCCCCCTTGCTGAAGGGAATCGTCATGAAAGACGCATTCCACGGTAGCGCACGCCTGCCTCACGGTCTACAGGCGGCGCACCGTGATACCGCCACCGTCCTGACCCGCCCCTACCACGGGTCCAGCCCGCGGGCCCGTCGACGCGGCACCGCCCACACCGCCCCGGTGTGGATACGCCGCGCGGGCGGGCACTGCTTTGATCGCCTGCCCCGCATCGCCCTGGACGTCGAGGTCAGCTGGGGCGCGATCCCCTGCTGGAGCGGGCGAGCGGCCCGCTGGATAGAGACCACCGTCCCTACCGCCTACCACCAGCGATACGACACCCATGTGCGCCCGGCAATGCCGGGCAACCCGGTCAGCCTCAAATCTGTGGTCGCGGTGGCCGCGGCGCGTGCCTCGTTCGCCGATCACCGGACCGGCCGCGACTGCCGGCCCACCAACGAAACGCTGGCCACAATGACGAAGCTGTCGGTGCGCACGGTGCAGCGGGCCTCGACGGCCCTGCGACTGTTAGGCGTCGCCACCGAGGTGATGCGCGGACGCCAACGCACCCGCGACGAGCGCTTCGCGAGTTGGCGTGTCGGAGACCGCGGCCGCGGCTGGGCATCGGTATGGGCACTGCACGACAGTCGGATTCAGTCACTGTCACCCCATCCCGAAGGGTCTCACTTAGTACTTAAAACCTCACCTAAGTCAGTTGTTACTACCCCAACCCGGCGATACGCCGGTCGCAGCGGCGCTCCGCGCCGCGCAGACCCGGACCAAAGAGCCCTCGTCCTGGCAAACCGTTGGATGCACGACCAGCAAAGCCCGCCCTGGGCACGTCGCTACCGCACCGCCACGCCCTGGGCCAGGGTGTTGGGGCAGGTTGCTCAGCACGGATGGACACCTCGTGACATCAATCAACTGATCACCGACTGGGTCGGTACCGGTCACTGGGTGCCGGAGAGCCCACACAGACCCGTCGGTCTGCTAGGGGCCATTCTGGCCGCCCACGGCAATCCCGCCGAACGGCCTGCGGCCCTTGACGAAGCACGTGAACAGGCCGAGCTGGCCGCCGCCCGCCAACGCGTCGCCGAGCAGCTTGCCGAACGTGACGTCAATCGGCGCGCACGCGATGCCGGGCGTGCGGCGCTCGAGGGTCCTGGGCGGCGCGCCGCGCGAGAGGTGCTCGACGAGATCGCCCGTCGGCGCCGCCAGCGCGGAGGTGGTCGGCCGTGAGCGCAGCGGCACGCACGCTAGCGGCGCCCGGCGTCGAGGTGCCACTGGCCTGCCACACCGATCCCGACCGGTGGTTCGACTCCGGTGCCCGCACCGCAGCACTTGCCGAGTGCCTCGCCTGCCCGCACCGGCGGTGGTGCGCACAGCGTGCACTGAAATATCAACCCCGCTGGGGGATGTGGGCCGGGATCTGGATCCCGGGCAGATTCGATGCAGTCAAGCATTTTTTCGATGCGGTCGCCGCTGACACCGCACTCCCCCACCCGCCTAACGCCGCCGCCCGACCTGCGCCGGCAGCGCCTGCCCGGCAACGGAATGTGGGGATTCCGCGCGGAGTGCCCGGCGCGCCGAGTGATCCGATAGCGCCCGCTGCGCTGGTATGGGCGCGTGCCAGCGGGCATTGCGAGATCATGTCCACAGGGTGCCGATTGGCTGCCAGCACTGTTTCTTCGCGAATTCCGGATCGCGACGAAGAACAGAAGACCTGCGCGTTGTTCGCGGTGTGCGCCCGCTGCGCCGACACGCTGCAGGACCTGGACCCCCACATCGCCCGGCGGCTCGGCTATCGGGTCGACAACCCCGCGGACACCGAGGCGACGCCCTTTTTCTGGCGCCAGAGATATCGGATGGTGCTCAGCGCTGACGGCGCACTCCACGACACCGCGCGCCCGGATCGGGAACCGCATGCGGTGGCCACTTAACCGCGGTTAAGTGGCCACGACAGGGTGCCCACGTCAATGTTCTGGCAGCACGGCGAACTCGTAGCGCAGCGCCTGCTCGACAAGCGCGCTTCGCGTTCCCGCATTCCACGCCTGCACCAAATCGTCGAGCCGCTTGCCGTTGGCGGCACTGACACCGGAGAGCACCACGGTGCGCGGGGCCGTCGCATGCCGCCGGCGGCGCGGCACCGCATTGGACGACGGGCGCTCAAAGAGCTGCCCCTCCCCCACGGCGAACCGCTGGTCGGCCCAGGTGGTCGCCAACCGGGTCGCGTGCGCCTCGATCGCGTCAAGCACGATGGCACCCATGGTCCTGGCCAATCCGCGACGCACCTTCTTCTCGGCGATCTGCACCCGGTACAGCTCGTCATAGACCTCGGCCGACAACAGTACCTCAGGTGGACGGAACCGTTTCCGGGCCGGGCTCGACGAGGCGCTCACCGACGCCAGGCGTCGCCGACGATCAACCTGTCCACCGCTGGTAGACGGCATCGGCGACGCGGTCGGCGCGGTCGCCGACCGCGCGGGGGCATGCTCAATCGGCGGCGCCGAATGCGCTGGCGGGGGCGCCGCTGGTTCGGTCACCGCGTCGGTTCCCGCGACCGGTGGTGGCGTGCGCGACTGCGGCAGCGGCCACAGTTCCTCGAGATCCTGATCGAGAGCGTGGGGGTCAAACACCGGCTTGGCCTTCTGCCGCGACGAACTCATCCGACTCGCTCCCCTACCGGCGAGGACTCGTAGCGGCGAAGCCGGGCCACGATCTGGCGGACCAGCTCCTGGTAATCGGCAGCCAGACCGCTAGGGTCACTGGTCCACATCGCCCGCGTCGGACTCTGCTTGTCCCGCAAACTCGCCAGCCGCACCCTGCGGTCGTCGTTGGCCAGCGCCACCAGCTCGCCGGCCGTTCTGTGCAGCGTGCGCATGTCGACCGCCGCGGCCGGCGCCGAGCGGATCGTGATGTCAAACGGTGTCGTGCCGCTCCCCTCAAGCATCTCGCTGACCTGGGCGAACACTTCCTCGTTACGTTTGACAGCGCGAGTGTTCACGTCGAAGAGCAACACGCCCAGCAGCTGGATGGATGCCCCTAGTTTGCGCGCCCGCCCGAATCGCCGCGCCAGCCGTTCGACACCGCCAAGGCTGGCCTGATCGTCACGGGTGGGAATGAGCAGATAGTTGGCCACCGCAAGATAGGTGTCGAGAAGCGGAACGTCGCCCGGTCCCGAATCAATCAGCACCAGGTCGTATCCCTGCGCCTCACACAGGGCGGTCAACGCCGATTCGAGATTGACGGCCATGTCGATGCCGTTCTCGGCCATCAGATGCGCGCCCGCGCCCACCACTGCCAACTGGGGGCCGCCGGCGATCACGTCCAGATTCGGACGAACGTTGCGCACCGGCACCAACGCAGAACCGAACTGCAGCGTCTGAGCCAGCGACTGGCCGCGGTCGCCCTCGATGCCGAGGTCTTCGACCGTGACATTGGCTTGCGGGTCGCCGTCGACCACCAGCACCCGGCGGCCCCGCTTGCCTGCGGCAGCGATCATCTCGGCGACCGCGGCGACAGTCGTCGACTTTCCCACCCCACCCTTTTGATTGGCCACCAGGATCGCCCGGGCCACCCCACTCATCGTCATACGTGCAACGTAAGGGTGTGCGCGCAGTCCCCCGACGCGCCACACGCCAAAGAGTCCGAACTGTTACCTGCGTGACTGTTGGGACGAATGTGACGCTGTGCGTACGTACGTGCGCCTGTGTCGGTGACCGCCCGGCAGCACGGCCGTGGCCACCTCCGGCAGTCCCGCCGCTCGTCTGCCCCAATGCCGGTGCACACACCGGGACGTGGCACGGATCGACTTCACGTGCGAGCAGCGCTGCGTTCGGTCCGGCGAGGAATCAGCCGAATGCGAGCCCGGGAGATCATCCGGGCACACGGAGGTGCCCACTGACGGATCGTTCCACGTGTGATGGTGCGTTCGAGAGCCGGTTGTTGTCCCAGGGGAAGACCCGTGGTCTGGACGGCGATCACCAGGGTGCAGGCCCGTTCGATCAGGCGGTAACTGCCCGTCCGTCATCCGTAGGTCGACCGAGTAACTGCCGGCAGATGCACGTGCCGCCAGCCGTGCGGTCATCCGTCAGTTGTCCGGAGATCGCAGGTCACTGCGTATTTTTTTCCGACGGGGGAGTGACGAATGGCGAGCCGTCGCCGCAGCCATCGACGCGAATCCGGTCACCGTTGTCCGGGTCCGCTGTGGGGCCACCGGGGTGCACGGCCACGGGTGGGGGTTCGTTCACGTGGTCAAAGACCGACAAGCCGCCGTGGTGGATACCGCGGCGGCAACCTTAAGGACCCCGACACTACGGCGGCTGTGACGCACGGACCTGGACCCAAGTTCAGGCATGAGCCGGCGGGGTTCAGCGAGAGGAGGCGTCGAGCGTCAGCGCACCGCTCTGCAGCTTGACCGCCGAAGACGCGGCGAGCCCGCGGCCGCCGGCGCGGGGTGGCCGGTCGCGGGCTCGCTGACGATGGGTTCGGTCAGCGAAGGTGGGGGAGCGACGTCGGAACCGGCGCGCGCTACCCGAGCAGACCGGAGGATCCCGGCACGCTGGCAGCGACGTGCCGAATCCAGGAGCTGGGACCGCCAAATCGGGGAAACGTCCGGGCTAGCTGCCGTTGCCCAGCGCGGCGAAGCGGCTCCGAAGCTCGTCGATCCTCTGGAGTAGCACGTGCACATCGTGCGGTCGACGGCTGTCGAGACCAACGATGGCGGGTGCGGTGCGCCATTCAGCCGCGGCCAGGCTCAGCACCGCCATCGTCGCCGGCGTCCACGCCGCGTCGCCAGCGTCGACAGCCAGCTCATCGATCCATTCCCGGTCCTCGTCGGGCAGCTGGTAGTGCTCGGCCTGCGCCACGATCGCCGCGGCCAGCCCCATCAGCGTGCAGCGATGCTCCTCGATCCACCGGATCTGAGCCGGCCGACGCTCCTGGGCCATCCGGGCTGCCTGGCGCGCCGCGCGGGAGAGCTTCTCGTCAGGGCGGTCATAACGCAACAGGGCTTCCAGCCGGTCGATGCGGTCGATCACGCCCTGCTTGCCGACGCCGACCTGAGCTCCGAGCTGAGACAGGAACAGACCGCGCTCACGCCCAGCTTTGAGGAAGTGCAGTTCGCGGCGGCGGTCTTCCCACCACAGCCAGTTGTTCAGCGTCAGAGCGTCACATACATCGGCCTGTAGCACCCACAGCGGAATGGGCGGAGCGCTGTATTTGCGCAGGTAATCGAGCACCTCACGCGGATCGGAGTCCTCGGAATCCGGCAACCGATCACGATGGCGATCGTCGACTTTCGTTCGCCGCTTCGCGATCGTGGTGATCGCCCGCACCACCTCGACGCGGTGGACCATGGGGCGGGCGGCCATGGTGTCAGTATTTCACTGACAGATACCCGCGGCGCCTTTCATACCCAGGGGACACGCCGACAGACGCTGCGCGACACCGCCGAGCAGAGACACCGTAGCCACCCGGTACCGGTCGGCGGTGCACGCTTGAATGGTGGGCGATCATCCCCGAGGCAGTGCCGAACGACGCTCGCCGTCAGCGTCGTGAACCATCACGTGACGAAAATCGGTCGGTGCCGCCCGATGGGGCTGAACCGCCCTTCGGATCGGCCGAGCCGCCCGACCGATCAAGTCCGACGCGGCCATGCTGCGCCACCCAGATTGATCAGCACTGACGAACGAGCACCACCGTTGACACGCTGAGCGCGCCGCCACTGCACCGCGAGAACGGCAACCCGGCGTTGGGGGAGGGGCGCCCTCGGAGCCACACCCGCGGCCGACTTAACCGCGGTTAAGTCTGTTCGCGTGATGTGACATGCCGACGGGGACACGCCACCCATCCGCCCGGATAGACGCCGCCGGGCGCACAGCCGGGAGCTTAACCGCGGTTAACTCCACGTATCCGGCCGCATCGCGGACCGGGGCCCCACGCCGGGCTCGACCGCCAGCCACCCGGAGTGGGCATCTGCGAGTCCGTCGCCCAGCCGATTCGGTGTCAGTGCCGCCACGGTGCCGCGTGTCGGGACGGCGGCGCCACCCCAGCGGCCGTAAGGTGGGCGGGTCCGATCCGAAGTACTCCGCACAGCCGGGGGAAGCATACGGAAGGCCATTCCATGGCGATTCATGTCGTGCTCAATCAAAAGGGCGGCGTCGGTAAAAGCACCATCGCGGTCAACCTCGCCGCCGTCACCGCCGATGTCCTCAACCGCGGCGACGACCCCGAGGCCAGTTCACCCGTCCTCGCGCTGTCGGTCGACCCCCAGGGATCGGCAGTGTGGTGGGCGTCGCGCATCAACGCTCTGCCGTTTCACATCGCCCAAGCCCACGACGACCTCGCGGGGCTGGCCGCACTGAAGAACCTGCCGGGAATCGAGCATGTCTACGTCGACACTCCCGGCTGGATCGACCTGAACACCAACGGCGACGGCGCCGACCCGCTGGGCAGCGGGCCCGCCGCCGATGTGCTGCGCGCAGTGCTGGACATGGCCGACCAAGTCATTGTGCCGATCGAGACAGAACCTCTGAGCTTCGACCCGACCGCGCGAACCATCACCAAGGTCCTCGAACCACGCGGGCTGCGCTACCTCGTGGTCATCAACAACTGGGACCCCCGCGACGGCACCTACGACCTCAACCAGACCAGGAACTTCGTCAAAGCCAACGGCTGGCCGCTGGCCAACACCGTGATTCGACACTACAAGCTCCACGCCCGAGCCAGCGCCGAAGGCCAGGTCGTCACCGAATACCCACTCAACCGAGTGGCCCTACAAGCCCGCGAAGACTTCTACAAATTCGCCCTGGAACTCAACGTCGGGGGAGCGCGCTAATGGCCCGGGGGCAACGCACCAATCTCGCCGATCTCGCCGGCGCCGTCGGGGACAAGTCGCCGGTCGACACCAGCCACCCAAAACCCGACGAGGCAGGCCGCAGCGTGCCACTGACCGACCTCACCGCCAACCCGCGCAACCCCCGCGACGACGTCGGCGACCTCGCCGACCTCGCCTCGATCACCGACATCCAGCTCCAGCCGGCCCTGGTGGTCAGCAAGGCCGCCTATCTCAAGCTCTATCCAGACGATCCGATCACCACCCGCTACGTCGTCATCAACGGATGCCGTCGCTTGGCCGCGGCCCACAAATACGGGCGCAGTGATCTTGCCATCGTCGTCAACGACGGCGTCGCACGCGATCGCATCACCCTGATCTCCGCGTGCATCGCCGAGAACGTCGACCGCCAAGACTTCGACGTCATCGAGGAAGCCCGAGCAGTCGAAGCGCTCATCGCCGAGTGCGGCCGTGCCGTCGATGCCGCCAACCGGCTGCACAAAACCGAAGCATGGGTCTCGCAGCGGCGGGCACTGTTGAAGCTGGCACCCGAACTGCAAACCGCCTTGCGGCGCGGTGAACTGGCCATCCGCGACGCACGACAACTCGCGCGGGTACCGCTGGCCGAACAAGTGGCGCGGTGGCAAGCCACCCTCGACCGCAACAACGACGGCGGGACGGAAAACCGTCAGCGTCCGCCCAGCCGGTCCCGCGTCATCGCCTCCGCGCTCGCCGACTTCGACACCGAGCCCGACCAACTCGCCCACGCGCTGCGTACCTATCTCGGCGCCGACGGCGTCGACAGGCTGATGGTGCTGCTGCGCGGCCTCGGAAACTAGGGTCTATACATCGGTGAGGTCGCCGAGATGGCCCGGGGTCACGAACTGGCCCAACGCGTCGAGATAGCGCTGCGCCACAGCCCGGTACTTGTCGGCGGCGTCCTGGCCGGACTGGCCGGCGTCGAGTAGGTCCTGCTGCGCGGCGATCAACAGCCTATTGGCCTCCGTCAACGACACGATCTGGGCCCGCAGATCCTGCAGGACGCCATCCGACACCGGCCGGCTCGCGGTAGGAGGACCTGGGGGAGAGGGCAATTCGTCGGCATAGACATACCACCGCAGCCTCTCCGGACGTGGCATCGCCCCACCACGCAGCTGCCCTGCAGTGATGGCTTTGATCAGCGTCCGCGGATCCTTGCCCAGCCTGGAGGCAGCCTCCTTCAACGGCACCACATCACCTTGTGGTTCCGTTTCCACTCCCGGTGGCGGCAGCTTGGGCTGGTTCATCCCGCTTTCAGTAAATCCCCTTGATCACGGACACCGACAACAGCATTATGCTCCTAAATAGGCCCATTGCAGCAACATCTGCGCCGACCCCCGCAAGCCATGTCGCTAATTAAGGTCATCAATGTCGTAAACTTGGGCCAACGCAATGCAGCGCTCCACGCGTGTGACCGCTAGCGTCCGGGAAAGGAACGGCTGTGGCCAGATCCAAAAGTGAGACCGACACCAGACCGAAAAGTGAGACCCGCCAACTCACTGCCGGTGTGTACGTCCGTTTCACCCCCGACCAACTCGACCGGCTGCGCTCGGAAGCCAACCTGCGCGACTGCAGCGTCCAGCAACTGCTCCGCGATCGCTCCCTAGGTGCCAATCGCACCGCCTCCTGACCCGACCCCCCGGGGGAGCGCCCCGCCGGGCAGCACGGCCAGCGCAGCAACTTGGGCGGTGACCGCCCACCAGCTCCGAAATTCCTGTTGACCGGGCGGCCCCGGAGTGACCGCCCTCCACTGACGCCACACCCCAGCACCCGGCACGAGGACGCCGAGAAGGCCTGCCCGCGCCGATGTCGCCGTTCGACCGGGCATTTGATCGCCGCCCGCGAGAGGGCGACGAACTGGCCAGCGCCGCAGCGGTGCTCACGCCGACGTCAGTCAGCAGGCGGGTTGCTAGGCACCAGCTCGACCACGATGGCCCGCTACCCGGTAACCGGCGAGCTGACCGACCCGCCCGCTGCGGTGACCTCACCCCGTCGCGCCGAGTCGCGCAGCGGCGCCCAAGATTCGGCTCACCGTCGTGTGGTGCACTTCATGCCTGCGCCCGATCGTGCTCGGCGCCGTCCCCGCCGCACCGTCGGCAAGAATCCGGGCCACCAACTCCACATCCTTGGCGGTCACACCCTCATGCACCAACGATTCCGCGACCGGCCGCCACCGCTGCACCCCTCCTGAGGACAAGCCCTGACCAGGCAGCGAATCGGCAACCGACCCCGCGGGTGACGCGCCGGAACCCACCACGGTCGCTACCGCACTGAGCGAGCGCTGGGCAAGCCTTTGCGGGCACTGCTCAGGGTTCTCGTGCACAGGATGCGACCCACCCGCCGGTGCAACCCCTTCTCTCACAGCACCTGAGTCGGCGGGCGCCTCGCGCCGGGTCGCTGCGGCGGAGCCACCCGCGTAAGACGACCCAGCAGATGAGCTCGCGTTCACCGCCGGTCCCGGCCCTGGCGCCGACACAGGGTTGGCGGATTGCGCGTCATCGACACCGTCCCGGACAACACCGGAGGCCTCCGCTGAAACCGCCACCGGCACCGACAGTTCCGGCGCCCCCACAGCGGCAGCAGCTCGGGACGTCGAAAAGCTCTCCACCCGAGCGGGTCTCGCCATCGACAGCAGGCACAACGTGGCATGAGCGATCGCCACATCAATGACTGCCGGCCATATCCACGACAGCGACTCACGAATCCCCAGCACCACGGCAAATGAGCGCAACGCATCGAACGACAAGGCGAACGACCCGACAGCCAGCGCGGCCGTGAGTGCCAAACACGTCCAGTACACCCACCCGGCCGAGCGGGCACGTACCAGCCACGTCGCCGAATGAGTCGCGGCGAGAAGCACGATCGGAGGTACCAGCGCCGCCCCCGCAGCCAACCACCCCATCTCGACAGGAGCGATCAGCAGCGCGTGACCGACGTTGCCTGCCAGAGACATCGACGCGGCCAGAATCAGCCAACCCAGAAAGAACGCGGTCGCCCTGCGATGCACAACGGCGGCGTCAGTGGTCCCCACCGACATCCTCAACCCGCCCCCGAACCAGACGAACACGCTTCGGAACCACCACCGGTCACAGCGCACCACAGACAAGCCACGACACCGAGCCTATGACCGCCCCAAGCGACGCTCGTGCACAAATTTCACCCACCGCCCCGGCGCACGACAGCGCCACGCATCCTCGCCAGAATTCCTCACCGCGGGTGGACCTCGAAGCCAGCGTAGGGCGAACAGTTCCCACAGAAACCCGATCACCGCGCACACCGGTGTGGGCCATACCTGTGTTCAGGTGCAGCGCCCGCCGATCACGATCCCTACTGCCCGCTGGCCTCGCGGGGCTGATTATGTCGGTCACCGGGCGCGGCGGCAGGGATGGCCTCGGCACTGCGTTCGAGCAGGGCGCGAAGGCTGTTGTCCCCCCGGCATTCCAGGAGCCCGGCGACCTCGTCGGGCCGGCAGCGCAGCGCCCGCGCGACGTCGGCTAGCGGGGTGCGCGCGGGCTTGCCGAGCAGCGCGCGCAGTCGTTGCGCGGGGGCGGCCTGAGCTGCTAGCAGGGTCGCGGCGATCGTGCTGTCGCGCACATTGAAGGCCAACACGATGGTGTCGCCGACTGCGGCGTTGAAGGTTGTGGCCAGCGCACGCAGCGATGCGAGTTTGGCGCCGTTGGTGGATGACAACGGCCAGAACAGGCTGACCGTCGCGCGCTTGCCGGTGAAGACCCGCCGGTGGCCAGGATGGACGCCCAGTGCGGTGGCGACCGCGGGCGCGACGTTCTGTCCGGATCCACGCAGCAGATCGAAGGTCACTGGCACTGCGACACGGATCTCGTTGCGGCCGTTGTGGAACGTGCCGCGGATCGTCGTCGGTGGCGGAACAGGCGGCCACCCGTCGGCGGGGGTTCGACGACGGACCATGTTGCGGCTGGTGACGAAACCAGGGGTCGTCAAGTAGGTGCGTATCGAGGTTTCAGCGACATCAGGAAACGCCGCCGCCATGTCCTCGACCAGGGCGTTGATGTCAACGGCGCCGCCGGCGTCGTCGATGCGGGCGGCGATCTCAGAAAACACCCCGGTGTAGCGCTCGACGCCCCAGCGGGACAGCGCCCACGTCAGCCGCGTGGCGCGGGTGAAGCGCGGATCGGAGTTCAACACGTCGCGGACATAGCGTTGCAGGTAGTCGCCGCCGATGACGGCGGTGATGGCCGGCGCCGAGAGCGGGGTGCCGGCCAGATGCAGAGCGGCTTCGGCCCGGGCGGCGACGCTGCAACCCCAGCGCACCCATCGACCGTCGACCCGGCGCAGCCCGGGCTGGCTTTCGATGAAGTCGATGGCGGTGTCGCGCGGGACGCCGATGTGCTCGAACTGTCGAAGCACAATGTCGACCGTCGGTGCGCCCCAGCGCTCGAACGCCGCGTCCAGCGTCGCGGTGACCGTGGCCAACCCGTCAGCCTGTGCGCCTTCCAGCCACCCCTGGACACAGGTGTACGGGCCAGCGACGTGCAGCAGCAGCTGCCCGGCGGCGGTGCCCAGATCGAGGCCGAGATCGTTGAGGGCACCCTCGGCGGTGTGCTCGCGGGTCAGGGGTCCAAGCCGGCGGCGCAGCCGTTGGGCGTGGTCGAGAACCGCGACGTGGGCGGGGTCGGCGAGCAGATCGCGCAACCGGCGATCCGCGCGGGGCTGGTTACGGTGAACGTTGACCGGGGCCACCCCGAGTTGTTCGGCGGTCGCGCTCACCGAGAGGGGGCGTAGCGCCCAGCCGCGCGCCGCCAACACCGTGTAGTCGTAGCGGTTCAAGCGGTCCAGCAGCCTGCCGATAGCGCTCGGCGCGTCCGCCGTGGTCTCAGCCGGGGCCGACCGAGACATCGCAGCGTCGCGGGCAGCCAGTATGATAGCACGCACCGTGCCGATCCCGGCCTTGGGTCGATCGAGCAATGACGAGATCGTCTCATCGGCCAAGTCCGACCAGGTCGTGAGCTGTTCGCCGAACACCGTGCGGGCACGGGCCGGCAGCCAGCCGTACGGGACGGGTTGGTCAGCGACCTCGGTCAAAGCTGGCACCAGATCGCGGATCGGGGTCTGCGGCATGGCGTGGACACCGTCCCACCAGGTGGCAGATTCGGCTGCGGTGGCGCTCACCTCGCACGCCTGAGCAGGCGGTCGCCGATGCCAGCGACAATCGCGCCGGTGATGCCAACAGCACAACTCTCCACGGGCGCCCACCCGCCCTGAAGGATCGCAGTGACCGACGACGCGGCCATCAAGAGCGCCTGCTCACCGGCTGTCCCCACAGGCTTCCTCAGCGGCTCCACGGCCGGGCGAACCGGACCAACCGTGGTGTGCCAGGCGCATTGCCGGCCTAGTTGGCGCGAAGTCGGTGGGACACATGATCGTCTCGGTCCGACGCCGAGGAGTTGGCGCACTGGTGTCGTGACCCATCAGTCGTGTCAGTGTCCGTCTTGCACGAGGGCGTAGAGCTTGTTTTGAGCTGCGGCAGCGCGCGTTTCGACGCCTGCCGCGGTGACGTAGCGCTGCGAGGTCACCATCGATTCGTGGCCGAGCAGCGTCATCAGCGTATAGACGCTGACCTCTGAATTGGCGAGCTCGGTGGCGAAGGTATGGCGCAACCCGTGCACCAGCGCAGCGCCGCGGGCACGGCCGGCGTCGATTCCGGCGCGGCGAAACGCCCGCAGCACCCGGTACTGCAAGGTGCCGCGGGAGATCCGCTCACCGTACGCACCGACGAACAGTGGTGCGTTGGCCGGCCAGGCGGCCAGTCCCGTGCCGGGGGAGCGGCGCTTGGTCGTGGCAGGGAACCGCAGCGTGCGGCTGGTGAGATAACGCTCGAGGATGTCGACCAACACCGATTCGACCGGGACCCGGCGATCCTTCCCGCCCTTTCCGCGGACATGCACCACCGCGCCGGCGTCAGTGCGGCGAAGGTCCCCACATTGGCGCGCAACAGTTCATCGGCACGCAACCCCGCCAGCAGGGCGGTCACAATGAGGGCCCGGTCGCGTTCGACCCAGTCGCTGCGCCGCCGCGGCTGCGGATCTGCCTCCAGTGCCGCCAACAGCGCGACCACCGAGTCCGTCGGCAACGCCTTGGGCAGAGTCTTCGCGAGCTTGGGCCGCCCCACCAGCAACATCGGGTTGGCCCCGATCAACTCCGCTGTGTACAGGAAGGTGCACAACACATTCCAGCTCGACCAGCAGCGCTGAATGGACGCGGCCTCATGGGTCTGGGCGTACTGGGCGAACGCGGTACGCATCGACTCGGTGGTGATGTCGCCCAACGCCATCCGCGCCACTTCATCGGCGCGACCTGTGATCAGAGTCGCGATCGCGTCGAAATCCTGACGATAAGCCTTCATCGTGTGCACCGACGGCTTACGCGTACCTCGGTCGGCCAAGAAAGCGGCGAACCATTCCGGACGCAACCCTCGAGCGTCGTCGCACCGCTCGGAAGCGTCGGCCATGCCCGCCAGTATTTCATGGATAATTACCAGAGCGAAGAATTGCCGGGACAGCCGTGGCGACACTATGGGGGAGGGGAGCGGAACTAGGCTCAGTCGCTCCTCGGGTGCGACTTGGAAGTAGTGGGGCGGCTCGAGACGCCAGCTACGCCCCGTGGCCCTCACGGCGGCGAATCCACCACCAGGCCCGGTCCGGCAGCCCTCACGTAGTCCGTCGAACGTCGCGAACGTCTGTAGGTCCACTAAGCGCCTTGTGGCTGGAATACGTGCATGCCTAGAGCACAGGGCCTCTCGCGCTAACGTCGGGGGCGTGATCCGGGTTGTTCTGATCGACCTCGTTGGCGGTATTCGGCACTTCGATGCCCGGGACACCACAGTTTAGACACAACCCCAGGTAGCGCCTCAGCCGCCGTCGAGTTTGTCGAGCAACGCTCCTGCGACGAGTGCGGTCGCGTGAGCGACGAGGCGGGCCTCTGCTGCGCTCAGTTCGCTGGTCTTGCGTGGTGGTCCAGGTCGTCCGTGGCCGGTGCCGGCGTCGTTTCGGAGTCGATTAACCGCGGTGGCCAGCAGGAATATGCACTGCACTGCACTGCACTGCACTGCACGGTGCGGGTCGGGATCCAACTTCGGCAGCTCCGCCGGGTGGCCATGATGGCGGCCACCGCGCGGCCTGTAGGTGTGTCGGTATCTATGCCTTCGTGTAAGGCGCGCAACAGGGTTCGACGTTCACCGAGTTCGGCGATGGTGCGAGTGACTTCGGCGACGGAACGCCCGGGACGATCAATGGCGGTGACGACCACGGTGTCGCCCTCGCGGGCGTAGTGCAGCTGGGCGGCCCGGCCCGGTCTGTCGGTGTTCACAGCAACTGAGAGCTTGTCGGTGAAAACCTGGCCGGATTCGACGCCCTGGACTGCAAGTGCGATCGGCTGTCCATCGAGGTCTTGGCCCGCGGTGCTCACCCGCGCATACCCAAGGATCGTTGTCGCGCCACCACAGTCTCATCGAGCTCCGACATTGAGGATCTGAGATACGCGTGGTGAGACAAGAAATGAGACAGCGCGACCTGCGACTACGCGGTGATAGCGATGCAGCACCGATGGTGTCTCTTTTCTCTAGAGACGAGACAGCATGGGACGTCGCTCTTCGTCTTCCGTCCGGCGTGGGCTCAATAGCGGCCGCTTAGAGCATCGAGCCGAGGTCGGAGCCCAGGGTGGGGTACGCCGCGGTGGTTGTCTTGAGCTGGCGTGTGGTGAGGCCTAGTTTGATGGCCAGGGCCACGATGTTGGCGTGTTCGGTGTAGTCCGGTCCGAGCAGGTGTGCGCCCACGATTCGGTCGTCGTCCTTATTGACGAGGATCTTGGCTGCGGCGGTATCTTCGCCGAGGCGGTAGCTCGAATACCAGGTGCTGGCGTCGGTGTAGCGCACGTCGATCTTCAATCCCAGGTCGCGGGCTTCTGTTTCGAGCAACCCAACGCGCGCCAGTTCGGGGATCGTGAATACAGCCGACGGGATACCCGTGTAGTCGGGCACGGTGCTGGCGTCTTTGAGCATGTTGGAGGCGGCTACTTTGCCTTCGATGACGGCCACGGGCGTCAACGGGGGCCCGGCGGTGTCTGCGGCATCCCCGGCGGCGTAGACGCCGGGGTGTGTCGTGCTTTGCAGGTACGGCTCCACACTGATTCCTCGCTCACACCACGCGATGCCAGCACGGTCGAGGTCGAGTTCGGCCAGCTCGGGGACGCGTCCGGCGCCGTGAACCACCAAGTCTGTATCGATGGTGGTAAGAGTTCCATCCTGATCGACCTGGACTTGGTATCCGGACGCCGTCGCACGTACAGCGGTGACCGTGGTGGACGGCCGCACGTGAACTCCGGCAACGTCGCCGCCGGCGATCAACAGGTCGACTAGATCGGGGTCGAACCCCTTCAGTGGGCGCGGACCGTGATCGAGGATGATCGGGTGGCTGCCCGCCCGGGCGGCGATGTGGGCGAACTCGAAAGAAATGTAACCGCCCCCAACGAACACGATTCGCGGTGGCAAAACCTCCAATTCGAGGAACTCGGTGCTGTCGATGAGGTGTTCGTTTCCGTGGAACTGCAGCGGCCGGGGCCGCGCTCCAGTAGCAATCAAGACCCGGTCTGTGTGGTGGGAGTCGTTTCCGATGCTGATCTGATGGGCGTCTACGAACTGGGCCTGACCATGCAGTGTTTGGACGCCGTGGCGACGTAGGTCGTTTTCCATGTTCGCTGGTGCCGGATCGGTGAAGCCCCGTTTGTGGCGCATCAGATCGGTCCAGTTGATGCGGATCTGGCCATCGTCGATACCTTTTCCGCGCATCAGTTGGGAAGCGTCGATGATTTCGGCGCCACGGCGCAGGATCTTTTTCGGGTCGCATCCGCGCAGCGCGCAGGTACCGCCGTAGGGCAACGCGTCGACGATCGCCACGCGCCAGCCCTGGGCGGCGCACTTATTGGCGGCGGCGATACCGGCCATGCCGGCACCGATCACGATCAAATCGAAGCGGGCAGTCATCGCCCCACCTGGGTGATCGCACCGCAACCGGCCCCTCGGTGCACACGTTTGCAAGTCATGAGGTCACGCTAAACATTGCAGTGCAGTACAAGGTCAAGGATTAGTGTGGCGAGGATGCTGATCGGAGAGCTGGCACGATCCGTGGATCTATCGCCGCAGACCATCCGTTTCTACGAACGACGCGGACTACTGCCAGCACCTCGCCGCGGCACCAATGGCTACCGGCGCTACGACCGCACTGCGATCACCCGACTGCACTTCATCCGCGCCGGACAAGCCGCCGGACTGACCCTGGACGATATCGCCAGCATCGTGGACCTTCGTGACCACGGAACGGCACCCTGCGAGCACGTACACGCGCTACTCAGCGGCAAGCTCGACGACATAACACAGCGCCAACAAGAGCTGGCATCGCTAGCAACAGAACTGCGTCGACTCCTTCACCGCAGCCGGACGCTGAATCCTTTGAACTGCACCGACGCCCGCATCTGTCACATCCTCAGCGAGGCTCCGCGATGGGCGTGATCGAGTCTGGTGGCAGGGCCTGGCCGCTCCGGCGTCAAAGGGACGGGGACTCCAGATGAGACAGGATGTGATCGGCCTCGTTTCTTTTAGAACTGAGACTGGCGTTAATGCGACCCGGGGGTGTGGTCGCCGCACAAATGTAACCGCTGATACATTTTTGGATGTGGCAGAGGCATCGGTCCGATGGTTGGTTCTGGTGGTACGAATGCCTGCGGAGCCTTCGCGGCACCGAGTCGCGGTGTGGCGCGAGCTGCGGCGCGCTGGGGCCACCCTGTTGGGGCAGGGGGTATGGGCGGTGCCCGATGCCCCGGTATTCGCCGATGGAATCGCCCGAACCGAAGAGCTAGCTGAACGCGGTGACGGCGAGGTGACGGTGCTGGCCGCGTCCGGACGCAATGAATCCGACGCCGCGCGTCTGGAAGCCTTGTTCACCGCTGAACGGAGCGAGGAGTGGGCTGAGTTCATCTCCGACTGCGCCAATTTCGACGCCGAAATCGACAAAGAGATTCGAATCGCCAAGTTCACGATCGCTGAGCTCGAAGAAGAGGAACACAGCCTGGAGCGACTGCGTCGATGGCACCGCGAGCTGACCGCGCGTGATGTATTCGGCGCCCCCGAGGTGACCGAGGCCAACCAGCAGCTCAAGCATTGCATCGAACGCCTCGCCGGCTACACCGAGCGGGTTTTCACCGCGTTGCACCAGCTATGACACTCGCCACCGCCAGCACAAACCCACTGTCACTGGCATGAGTACGCCCAACTCTGCCGATACAGGCCTCGGGGGGACCCGAACTCAGTTGTTGCCTTTGTACGCGGCGGGATTCGTCACCGCATTCGGCGCTCACAGCATCGCCGCCACCTTGGGCGGCTATACCGACGGGCCACACACATCGCTGCTCACCCTGGGCCTGCTGCTGGCCATCTACGACGGAGCCGAAGTCATCCTCAAACCGGTGTTCGGATCGTTGGCCGATCGCATTGGCGCCCGCCCCGTTCTGCTCGGCGGACTGCTCGCCTTCGCCGCGGCATCCGCTGCCTTCGTCATCGCTGGAGATCCTGCCTGGTTGGGCGTGACCCGATTCGCTCAGGGCGCCGCCGCAGCAGCATTCTCACCTGCCGCCGGGGTATTGGTGTCGCGGCTAACCGCGCCGGGGCAGCAAGGCCGCGGCTTCGGTCGCTACGGTGCCTGGAAAGGACTTGGTTACACCCTGGGACCGGTATTGGGAGGGGTGCTCATCACCTGGGGCGGCTACACCCTGCTCTTCGCCACGCTCGCCACACTAGGAACGGCGGTCGCAGCGTGGGCGCTGCTGATGGTGCCGGGGGTGGCACCGTTGCCGCGGGTCCGCCAGACGGTACTCGACCTGGGCCGCCGACTCTCCAGTCCGGGCTTTCTGCGCCCGACCCTCGCACTAGCCGCGGCCACCGCCGCGTTATCGGTCGGTGTTGGCTTCCTTCCTGTCATCGGCGCCAGCCGCGGCCTCAGCCCACTTCTCACCGGAGCGGTCGTCTCGGTGTTGGCAGCGGCGACCGCCGTAGTTCAGCCCGGGGTTGGGCGCGCTCGCGATGACGGGCGCATCGGGGACCGCACCGGGTTGTCAACCGGCCTACTGCTCGCTGCCGCGGGGTGCGCGGCGGTGGTGATACCAGGAATCATGGGCCTGGCCAGCGCTGCCGTACTGATCGGCATTGGCGTAGGCGTCGTCACCCCGATCGGGTTCGCCTCTCTGGCCGCGTCCACTCCCGCTGAACGGCTCGGCCAAACCATGGGCTCTGCCGAAGTGGGCCGCGAACTCGGAGATGCCGGTGGGCCACTACTCGTCGGCGCCCTCGCCGCCGCGGCCACCTTGACCCCTGCGCTACTGGTATTTGCTACTGTCCTAGCCGCCACCGCCGCGCTCAGCACCGCGCCCACCGCCGGTCGTCACGCCCAAACCAGCAATGACACCTAGTCATCTCCACCGATCCGCATCACCCGCCGCCGAACTTGCCACCGGCCCTAGATCGCCGCTACACACCTCCACCTGAGACAAGAACTGATCGACCTCGTTTCTCTAGATCTGAGACACCAAAATGGGGCCGCCCCCGAAGGGCGGCCCCATGGCGTGAGATTGGAGTTCACCCGGCGCCGGCATGCCGGAGTTGGGCAGATGTTGGGTGGTCGGCGAGCCACCGGTGGATCAGCGGGTGTCGTCGTTAGTGGGACCGGGAAGCGAGGAGAGCCTCGATAGTCGACAGCGGGCCCCATTTCAGTGCCCGCTTGGGTACAGGTCGAGGGCCACGAACCCCACATCGCGTCGCAATCCGACGGCGCAGGAGGCCTGCGAATCCAAGCGATCGGCCTACCCCAACTCAGCCCCGGCGCGCCCACCTTCCGAATGCATGTGTACGGGCCAGGGGGACTCGAAGAGCTTTCATCAGAACCGGTGACAGTGAACAGGCCCGAACTCATACTCAGCCCACAAGTCGTCGGGGTCGGTCAACACCTTATCGCGGTTCTTGAGACACCGTTCGGCGCATTGCTAACGCCAGTCGATGTCTCCGTTTGATGTTCACATGAGAGGGCGCATGCACGGCTCACCGGCGCGAGCGGTGCACGGTGTAGTTCGTCCACTCAGGGAACTCGCACATGACGATCGGGGCGCGGTGTGCGCGCGTGCAGAGCACCTGGAGAACGCCGTCGTGGACGACCGCGGCAACGTCGGCGTCGGCGGGCAGGTAGCGGGTCGCGGAGACGATGGTGGTGTCATCATCGGCGACGTCGACCTCAACGCTGCCGGCTCCCGCGATCTGGCACTCGCGGTAGTAGTCGACGCTCATCTCCATCAAGCGGCTGGGAGCGACATCAAAAACGAGAATCTTCGGAGTACGAGTCTTCATGGTCACGTCGGGTTTCCTTCCCTTATGCACGACTTTCGTGCTGGGGATCAACCCTAGAAAATGACCGTGTAGCGTTTGGGCCGTCGCGTCCCTCACCTCCGCATTTGGTCGTTAGCTCGCGCGTCGGGTGGGTTTAGAGTTGTGCAGGAGAGCGTCAATCGTGGCCTGTGTCTTCGAGCCCCACCGCGGGTCGAGTGCACTGACGAAGGCGGCCCACAGTGGCAGGGCCACGGTCGCCTTGAGCGTGTCGGCGTCGGCGCCGCGCGCGGCGGGGGAGCGGTAGGCAAAATTCCAGGCGATCGCGCGGGCCGCGTCGTCGACGATCCAGTACAGCAACTCGTCGGCGTCGACAGTTTGACGCGTGCTTGGCTGGCCGGTCAGGACATCCATGCACCGATAGTGGAGAGAGCCGTCCGCATCGACGGTATAGGCGGCGCCGGAGGCATCGACTGCGGGAAATGCTTGGAACTGCGGGCGGGGAGGGTCCGCCTTGCCGAAATCCTGGCGACCACAGTCAGTTGCGCCAAGGCGTGCTCAATGCGGTGCTCTAGGGCCTCGTAAGGCGGCGGGCCGCCGGGAGTGCGGATGCCTGGTTCGAGGTCCTCCAGGTCTGGCCATGATGGCAGCGGTGTGGGGGAGTGGTCCAGGAACGCGGTGGCGACCCACACCATCTTCGTGGCATCGAGGACGTCAGCCTGGCCGATGCTGGGGTCGAGGATGTAGGAGACGTCGACGGGGAGATCGAGGGCAGGCTTTGCAAGGTCGGTCCCGGGGACGCGGGGATGCAAAGCCGCGTGGTAGATCCACAGGAATGGCCCGTGTGCGTCTCGGCCGCGTTGGCCCGGCGGGTAGTCGGCGTCCGACGCGCCCGCAGGGAGGCGGTGCTTAACGGGTGTCGCCAGCTGAATGCATAGCTGGTCGGCGCCGTCAGGTCCGGGCAGGCTGGCCAGCACTGTGGCCGGTGTCGGCGCGCTGTTGAGCAGTTGCACGGGGCCGCACTCGACGTGGTGAAGAAGTACCTCGCTCATTGTTGCTACTGACCTTTTCGACTTGCTTCGAGCCGTTCGAGGGGACTGCCGGGGAGGGCTGCAGGGGTGGGGGTTTCCATGACGGCGCTTTCGATGGCGCCCTCGATGGCGCTGCTTGAGTACGCCGGAGGTGCGTGTTTGTCTAAGTCCTCGGAATCCCGGGTCTCAGGGGCGGGGGTGATAGAGATCGTGAGCGGCACCGCCAGCTCCAGGGCCGCGAGCTTCGCTTCGACAGCCTCGGTGAGTCGGGCCGCGTAGTCGGCGTATTCGCGCCTCCGCTGGTCATCGAGCGCGTCGACCAGTGCCGCGATCGACTGCATGGCCTGCTCATAGGCGATCTCCCCGGGGGTCGGATCGCGATAGGCTTCGGCCTCCGCTGAGAGTTCGGTCAGCAGGGCGACGTCGTCAGCGTCGCCGGTCCAGTCGTCGTGGGTGATGACCAGGTAGCCGTTGTCGTCCACATTCACCCAGTTCACGGCCGCGATGCGGGGGTCGTCGGGGGAGAAGGGGCCTGGCGGCACGTCGGTGGGCTCAGGAACGGCGTCGGCGCGGCCGTCGAGTTCGACCTGTGCGTCGGCATAGGCGTCGTCGCTGCGGTCGTCGACCTGGGCGAGGATGCTTTCCACCCAGAGGTCAACCACTACCGGCTCGGTGCGATGGCGCAACAAGTCCTTGTCGTCGAAAACCGTGGCTTCTATTGTGCGCCTCACCATTTCGGCCTCCCACGAGCCCGGCCGGCCATCTAGCGCCTCCTCGATGCTTCCAAGGTTGGCGGCAGCGCCCGCCAGGGCCAGGGTCACGAAGGCAGCCCAGTCGATTCGCAGCGCAGCGCGTGGATCGGGGTCCACTTCCCACTGGCCTGAGCTCGTCTGGCGCATAGGCTGATTGGTTAGTCGGGTTGCTTCGGTAAGCACGTTGATCGCGTCGTGGAGTACTTCATCGTGAGGCCTGGGAGTGGAAGCCTGGTCGTCGGTGAGGTATCCGGTATCAAACAGGGCCGCGGAGATGACTTCGCGATAGGGCTTGCCGATCACGCGCGCGACGGCCGCAAGATTCTCGCGGTCCGGTAGGCGGCTCACACCGTTGACCCGCCATTTACGCAGATTCTCCCGGGACATGCCGATCCGGCGGGCCACCTCGGATTCGCTGACCCCGTGAGCGGCCCGGTACCTGTCGATCAGATCGACGAGGCGGGGGATTGCCATAGCGCCAAGTATTCTGGGACAATCCGCATACGTCAAGTGTCAGTTCGCACACCTGCCAACTGTTAGTTGACATAATCGCTATTATCGGCGAAATGTGTTGTGGCGCAGCAGTATTAATGTTGCGTTCTTACGCAGCTGCCAGAGTTGCCGGCGGGGTGTGTGAGCCGGACAAGCAGTGTCCGGTGTCGGCCCGGTAGCGTCACGGCGGTGATCACCTCGGTCGATGGCGTGCGTCAAGAGCGCGCCGGCCGCGGAATGGGCCTGCGGCCACCGACGGTGCATCCGCCCGGCACGAATGGTGCCCGGCAGCGATCGAGTTGTCCGTTCTCATTGAATCTGGGGCACATTTACTAGTCTGACCTGCATTGCCCCAGATTGGATGAGAATTTCGATCGCGACGTTTCTCATTGAATCTGGGGCAACCCTGCTTCCGCGCCCGGCTGCGAGCGCAGCAGGGTAGCCGGAATGGTCTCCTGTCGATTCCGTTGGCTCGGGTACGTCTTCGGTATAACTACTGTGATCGTGTCTCTCGTGACACACGATCATGATTCTGTGGTGCGCTCGCTCGTGTTGGTAGTTCGGGTGCCGGCTGCGGCCTTTGAGCACCTTGGCCACCGCCCGTTTTAGATTGTCATAGCGGATACGGGCCGGGACATCACCAAAGTGGTTGAACGCCAACACATGCCGATGCAGGAGCGCCTCCTGGCCCTGAGTGGTGAAGTTGCTCCGAGCTAGAGGGCGAACGCTCCGCCTTTGATGAGGATGAGGGCCCCGATTGTGATCAGTGCAACGGGCAGAACGATGTGGCCCCAGCGTGAGAGTGCTTTGGCGATGATCGGGTGGGAGGCGAAATATCGGCCGGCCGCGCACCAGATGGCCACACCGATGAGGAACACGATGATGTAAACACCGATGGTGGCGATCGTTGAGACGGCGAAGATCGGAACGTACACGCCGATGTTGTCGCCGCCGTTGGCGAAGGTGATGACTGCGACCTGCCAGGTGCCAGGCGTCAACAGTGTTGCGGGATCATCGGTCGGCGCCGGTTGGGTGCGGCGATCCCGCCAGGCCAGCCATGCCGCCCGCAGCCCCAACACGATGGGCAGCAGCCCGAAGTACGGCAGTGCGGCTGGAGGAAGCAGCGTGGCACCCAGGAGTGCGCCGCCGACCGAAACTGCCAAGATGGCGGTGAAGCCGAGGTACTGACCGGCGGTCACTCGGATGGCTGCGCCACGATGACCGGGCGCCTGGCCGAACATCACCGCGAGGACCACGATGTCGTCGATATTGGTGATGGCGAAGGTGGCGATCGCCTGAACGAGTGTGGCTGGGCTCAGCACGGCCAATGCGACCAGCTTCGAGTGAAATCCCACCGCATCGGGTGAGCCTACTGCTCAGCAGGCCCCGCGCTCCCGCGCACCAACGACCTCCAGTGGGGCGGAAATTCATGACGACTGCCGGGGTCAACGGACTTGACGAAATACATGCCTCCGGTGCCACGGAGGTGGCTCCTAGAGGTATCGACATACGTCATCGGCGCTGCATGATTCCGGGTCGACGCTTTCGGCGCCCTGCCGCAGCCGGGCGATGGTCTCGCGCAGTGCCACCAGTGCGCTGATCTGCTCGTCGAGGTCGGTCAGTCGGATGTCGAGCAGGTCGCGCACGTGCGTGCACGGCGCGTGGCCGCTGTCACGGATGTCGAGGATCTGCCGAATCTGGGCGAGGCTGAACCCGGCGGCCTGTCCCCGTCGGATGAAGCCGACCCGGGCGATCGTGTCGGCGGCATAGTCGCGATACCCCGCCGGGGAACGTTCGGCGGGCGGGAGCAGGCCTTCGTCTTCGTAGTAGCGCAGCGTCGCGGTGGTGGCCCCGGTCGCCTCGGCGAGCTTCCCGATTCTCACGATGTCTCCTCAGAACACTTGACCTTCAAGCCTACTTGAAGGTCAAGGATGGGTGCATGAGTCAGGGATTGGACCTCGCGGTCATCGGTTCCGGCGGCGCGGCGATGGCCGCGGCGATCCGCGCTACCGCGCTCGGCAAGTCCGTCGTCATGATCGAGCGCGGCATCTTCGGTGGCACGTGTGTCAACACCGGCTGCGTGCCGTCAAAGGCCCTGATCGCAGCGGCCGAGGCCCGGCATACCGCAGCCGACACTGCCCGGTTCCCGGGGATCGCCACCACGGCCGGCCCGGTGGACATGGCGGCCCTGATCGCCGGCACGCACGATCTGGTGGAGTCGCTGCGCTCAGAGAAGTACCTCAACGTGGCCGAATCGTATGGCTGGCAGCGCATTCAGGGCCAAGCGCGGTTCGCCGGAACCCCGGACGCGCCCGTCATCGAGGTCGGCGATGCCACCATCGAGGCCGAGCACTACCTGATCGCCACTGGCGCGAACCCAGTCATCCCGCCCGCATTCGAGGGCGTCGCCTACCTGACCTCGACCACCGCGATGGAAGTCACCGAGGTCCCGGAGTCGCTGCTGGTGATCGGCGGCGGCTACGTCGCGTTGGAGCAGGCGCAACTGTTCGCCCGGCTCGGGTCAACGGTGACGGTGCTGGTCCGCTCCACGCTGGCATCGAAGGAAGAGCCGGAAGTCGGCATGGCGCTGCTGGAGGTGTTCGCCGACGACGGCATCCGGGTGGTGCGCCGCGCCACGGTGAGCGAGGTCGAGCAGGCCGACGATCAGGTCACGGTCACCGCGACCATCACCGGCGGAACGCAGCAGTTCCGTGCCGCGAAAGTCCTCGTCGCCACCGGCCGCCGTCCGAACACCGACGGCCTGAATCTCGAAGCGGTGCAGGTCAAAACCGGCGAGAACAACGAGGTCGTGGTGAGCGACGGGCTGCAGTCGTCGAACCCACGGATCTGGGCGGCCGGCGACGTGACCGGGCACCGCGAGTTCGTCTACGTCGCCGCCCATCACGGCGCGATGGTCGCCGACAACATCTTCACCGACGCCGGCCGCAGGGTCGACTACCGCCATCTGCCCCGCGTGACGTTCACCAGCCCCGCGGTCGGTGCGGCCGGGACGACCGAGGCCGAGCTCCTCGCCGCCGGGACACGGTGCGACTGCCGGGTGCTGCCGCTAAAACATGTGCCGCGTGCGGTGGTCAACCGAGACACCCGCGGTTTCATCAAACTCGTCGCCGACGCCGGCACCGGCCGCATCCACGGCATCACCGCCGTCGCCAAGGATGCTGGCGAGATCGCCGCCGCCGCGGTCTACATCCTCGACGCCGCGATGACCGTCGACCAGGTCGCCGGGTCCTGGGCCCCGTATCTGACCATGGCCGAAGGCATCAAAATCGCCGCCCAGTCCTTCAGCGCCGATATGTCCCGACTGTCCTGCTGCGCATCCTGACGCATGGCTCACTCGAAAGGTTCCTGATGCCCAATTTCCTTGACCGCCTGACCATTCCGGAAGAGTCCGGGCTCGACCCGACGATGCTGGTGCCGTTGCTGCGGCTGCTCGCCGCCGGCGAGCCGGTCACCGTGGAGGCGCTCGCCGCGGCCGTCGGCCTCCCGGTTGACGAGGTGACCCGGCGTCTGGCCGCGGTACCCGACACCGAATACGACGAGCAGGGCCGCATCGTCGGCCAGGGCCTGACCCTGCGCCCGACCCGCCACCGATTCACCGTGGCCGGCCAAGAGCTCTACACCTGGTGCGCCCTGGACACCCTCATCTTTCCCACCATCCTGGACCGGCCCGCCAGCATCGAATCCGAATCACCCGTCAGCGGGCACCCGATCAGGGTCTCGGTCGGCGAAAACGGTGTCACCAGCGTGCAGCCCGAGACCGCGGTGGTCTCGCTGGTCAACCCCGACGACCTCACCTCGATCCGGTCCTCATTCTGCAACCAGGTGCACTACTTCACCTGCGCGCAGGACGCCGCGCCGTGGCTCGCCGAGCACCCCGAAGGTCAGATCGTCAGCGTCGCTGAGGCCCACCAACTCGGCGCAGCCCTGACCACACAAATCCTTACCCAGCTCCATACCCCGCCAACTGCCCACCCCGGCTGCTGCAGCTGACCAGCCGCACCCAACCTGATGAGGAGAAATCAATGAATCAACGTCCACGAAGAAATCCCGTGCTGCTGGGTGCGGCAGCGGTGCTGGTGACGGCCCTGTGTTGCGCCGCGCCAGTCCTGATCGCCGGCGGCGTGCTCGCCGCCGTGTGTGGACTGCTCGAGAATCCATGGGTCATCGGGGCAGCCGTCGCGCTGCTGCTGGCGGCTGTGGTCGCCTTCGCCCGCCGCGGTCAACGCGGCGATCACTGCTGTCCCGCCGACAGCCATTCACCCGCGACGCACACGCTCGACGACCTGACGAAAGGAAGCATCGACAATGTCTGAAACGCGTTCGTTTACACCCCACAGGTGGGCGGGCGTTACGGCTGTGATGCTGGCAGCGGGCGCGCTGACCGCGTGCGGCCAATCGGCCACAACCAGCAATCCGACCTCACCGCCACACGCCAACGCCACAACCCAGGCGACGGCGGCGACACTGACCACGGTGGACGGCAAAACCGTCGAACTGCCCGCTGCCGCCCCGACCGCGATCCTGTTCTTCTCCTACGGGTGCGGCGAATGCGTCGGCGGCGGTAAATCCCTGGCCGCTGCTCGGGCGGCCGTGGAGAAAGCCGGAGGCAGCGCCAAGTTCCTAGCCGTCGACATCGTCCCCACCGAGAAACCCGCCGATGTTCGCCACTTCCTGGACCAGATCGGCGGCACCAGCCTGCCCGCGGTCGTCGATACTAACGGGGCCCTGACCAGCCGCTACCAGGTGACCGCGCCGACCACCGCCCTCGTCATCGACCCGTCCGGGCAGATCAGCTACCGCGGCCACGCCCCGTCCCAGGATCAGATCCTGGCCGCCCTCGGCAGCAGCGCCGCACGGTGAACCTGCTCGCGCTCGCGTTTACCGCTGGCATGCTCGCCCCGGTCAACCCCTGCGGGTTCGCGCTGCTACCGGCGTGGATCACCGGCACCATCGCCACCGGCGGCACCGATGCGGTGCTCGTGCGGCTGGCCCGGGCACTGCGCACCGGGGCCGTCCTGACCATCGGGTTCACCGGCACCCTCACCCTCGCCGGTATCGCGATCAGTGCCGGTGCCCGGACCCTGGTGACGGCTGCTCCCTGGCTCGGGATCACGATCGGGCTCACCCTGGCCATCTTGGGCGGCTTCATGCTCACCGGCCGCACCATCGGTCTGCGTATGCCTGCCCGGACGCGTCATCGGCCGGACTCCCCAACAGCCGGTGGTGTGCTCGCGGCCGGAATCGGCTACGCCCTGGCGTCACTGTCCTGCACCTTCGGGGTACTGCTCGCGGTGATCGCCCAGGCCCAGGCCACCAGCGGATGGGGCGGTCTGCTGGCAGTGTTCACCGCATACACAGCCGGTGCCGCCACCATCTTGATGCTGGTCAGCGTCGGCACCGCCATCGCCGGCACGGCCCTGACCCGGCATCTGGGTATCCTCGCCCGCCACGGGACCCGCGTCACCGCCGTTGTCCTCATCGCCACCGGCGCCTACCTCGCGTGGTACTGGCTGCCCGCGGCCACCGGGCACACCGCCAGCGGCGGCAACCTGCTCACCGGCTGGTCGGCCACCGCGACCGGATGGCTGCAGGACCACGCCCTCCCGGCCAGCGTCATTGCCGCCTTCGCTGTGGTGGTCAGCGCGGTGGCCGCGTACTGGACCACCCACCGCCGGCCAATCACCGGCAAGCAGCGCCGCCGGTGATGATTCACCGGCCGATACACCCAGCCAGATACCACTGTCCCTAACGATTAGAAAGCCGATAGATACAACCGTCGGACACAGTCAGATGCACACCACAAGTGCCTTACTGATAAGGCACATTCAAGACTGCCGACCCCTAAGCGCGACACGCCAGTTCTGCGCCGTCTGAGCGTGTCGTCAATACGGCAGTGGCGAATAGGCGTCGGTACTGCGCCCATTGCTCGACGGGGGTGGCGTCGGCATGGTGGGCGCCGGTGCGTTCGTTGATGCGGTCGAGCAGTAGCGTCGGCCAGGCGGGTTCCGTTGGCGTCCTGGGCTGTTCAACCCGAGGGCGAGCTGTGAGCAATGTTGCGGCTACGGCGATCACATCGGGGTAGGCCACCACGTGCGCTTCTAGGCCATTCTGCAGAATCCCCGCCGCCACGTGACGCTCTGCGTGAGCCCAGAAGACCAGGATGTGGCGGGCGTCGCCCAAGGCGTCATGAAGGTCGACCTCTGAATACTGACGGGCCAAGCGCCGATGCGTGCGCCCGGCACTGAGCACCGTGGGCCGGTCACGAAGATCCACCTGGTCGTCAAGAACGCGCGTTGGTGAACCGATCCAGCGTCGGTGACGGTGGCATACGGAGACATGTGCAGGCAGGTAGCAGTAGACGGGTTCGTGTATTCCCTTGCGTGCCATACATCTTTGACACAAAGGGCGGCGGAGATATTGCTTGAGCGCGGTGGGGTCGCCAGCAAGCCCGCAGAGACGGGACCGGATTACCTGCTCAGGTTGGCCGCTGACGACGGCCAACCAGTCCGGTCGCGGCCGGGCTGCGCATGATTCGGCGACATGGCCGCGCAGTGTGGAGACGCCGATATGGTTGGCGCGGGCCAGCCTGTCGATGTAGGACGATACGGCTTCCCAACGGAACGGTGCGATCGTTCGCGGGAGCCGCTGGCGTGGTCCGCGCGGCCACGGCCTGACAGTTGCCACGTCAGCTGGCCGTGCGGGCCGCGGCCGTGTGGGCGGCGTAGTCGATCAAAATATCGTCCATGGCCTCGCGGGTGATGTGCTCGGTGCCGTCGAGCATCGCTTGGATTGCTGAAGCCCGGATCAAGTGGGCCAGGCTGCCGATCATCCCGCCGGTGCGGCGGTGCAGGTAACGGGCCTGGGCGACAAGGCTTCCCGGTTCGTGTCGATGCAGACGCAAGGTACCTTCCATGGCGGCGACGAGTTGTCGCCACTCCTTGGCGTCGGGGAATGCGCTGGTGTGGATCACCCCGCAACGGCCGGCCAACTGCCGTCCCCGCGTGCCGGTGAACAGCCCCGAGCGTTCCACTTCGATCCCGGCGTAAACGAATGTCGCAGGCAGATGCTCGGTGAAGTATTTGAGGTGGTCGGACAGTTCTTCGCCGGCGCGGGTGTCGAGGTTGAGGTTGTGGATTTCATCGACCACCACGATGTCGGTACGGGCATCGATGAGCACCTGGCACACGGCATCGGAAATATCGGTCACGTTCATCCGCTGATTGAGCGTGGGAAGCCCCAGAAACCGTGCGAACTCCATCGCCAACTTGCGGGGCGACCCTTTCGGCGGGGCCGTCACATACACCACCGGAATCCGGCTCTCATCGCCGGGAAACCGTGCACGGGTGCGCAATTCGTGAAACCGACCCAGTTGCTTGATCGCCGTAGTTTTCCCCGTCGCTGCCCCGCCGGAGATGATCAGCCCGCGCCGGGCCCCGATCTCGCGCTGGTTGAGCAATGTCAACAGCCGGCCCTGATGGGTGATCGCTTCGATCGCCGACGTGGTGACCACCACCAGCTCCGAATGATGCGCAACCCGGGCCTCGTTGTAGGCCGTCCGCTCGTCCTCACCGAGGCTGGCCCACTCGTCGTCGGCGAGCAACGTGAACTCCGGCGGATCGGCATCAACAAAACGCCGCCAGCCCTCCAGCGTCGTGGTCGGCTGGCGGCGATCCTCTAACTGACCCACCGCCGCAATCTCGGTCACAGTCGCCACGTTTGGGCCTCCTTGCGTGCATCAAACACCGGCAGGGGTATGACCTCCGCCATCTCGCCGTCATCGTCGAAAGTCTCGTTGTCGGCGGCCCGTTCCGACGGTGACGGGCCATGATGTTCGGATGATTCCGTCGGGTCCGGCCAGTCCCGGCCGGCGCTCGCGGCGCTGGTCCGTCCAGTCACTCGGCGCTCGGCTTTCGTCTGCTGCTGCGGCCCAGCGGCGGCGCGGTCCAGCAAGTCCTCCGCGATGGCCGCAATCTCCGCTTCCTGGGTCTTCTGGGCCCCTCTGCGGTCGGCTACGGAGCGGGCGTGGCGCCACAGTGTCTCGCCGAACGGCACCGGCGAGGACCGAAGGTGCGTCCACGTCGCGGCCAGCCATCCGTCTTCGTGGTGATTGCGCACCCAAATCCTCGACACGTCATACGGGTCGTAGTGCACTTCCCACTGTCCGTTACGGGCATCGACCCCGGAATGCTGGCGCCGGTATGGGTTGAGCGCCTTGGCGTCATAGGTGCGATGGTTGATCCGGACCCCGTAACTGTTGATTGTGCGCCACTGCACGGGAAGCAATTCGATATAGTCGTCGGCGTCCAGTGGGACCGGTACATAGCCAGCCACCTCAACGAGGGCAGTGTATTTCTCGTTGGGAGACAACGCTTTCCCCGGCGTCACCGGATCCCGCAGGCCATCGTGGGGGCGGTTCTGCCACACCGCGATGATCCACTCGTCCAGCAGCGCCTGCAGCTCAATCATCGACCACACCGCGTCGTCCTCGGCGTTTTTCCCACGCCGCTCCACCGATGAACCGACGTAACCGGCCACGTACTGTGCGAACAGGGTGCCCACCGACTGCAATGTCCGCTCGATCTTCGGCTTATCGGTCGGGCAGTCGGGATGAGCCGGCTGCAGATTGATCCCCAATGTGCAGCACGCTTGCCGAAATGTTTGGGACAGATACGCTTTCCCGTGATCGCAGACGATCGTCTCGGGAGCGATCACCCGCCTGGCCGCAGCATCGGCCAGGCGCTGATCGACACTGGTCAGGCTGTGGTGCGGAAGTACCGACCGGGACATCCGCAGCGCATCGGCCCATCCCGGGCGCATCGGTTCGGGCGTCAATGCCCGCGCCAAGAGCAGTGACGCGTCCACTGCTTTGGTCGTCGGTCGCAGCACCGCGGCCGGGATGGACCGCGTAGCGTTGTCGACCATCGCAGTCAGCTCGACTCGGTCTACCATGCCGTCATCGAGCACTACCCGTACATCCAGAAGGGTTGAATCGATTTCCACCATCTCGCCGGGGCGCACCACGGTGATCGACCCGAATGGGCCATCGGGCTGCTTGGACAGCGATCGCCGCGTCCGTGCTGACCCGAACGTGTGCCGTCCTTCCGCGAGGCGCTTGACCAGCCGGTAGAAGGTGGGCTGCGACGGCATCGCGGGCGCGTCGTCGGCACCATAGGTGGCCACCAGCGTCTTGGCGACCCGCCGTTGCAGACGCTGCACCGTTCCCGTTGACAGGTCGGTCTCGCCCTCGATCGCATCCCGCACCGCGGCGACGACACGGTCGTCCACACGGCCGAATACCGCGCGCCGCCGATTATGGCGCCCGTCAACCACTCCCAGGAGCCCGTCCCGTTCGTAGGCAAATCGGCGACGCTGCAACGCATTCCGACTCACGTCGTGGCCGGCGGCACGCAGCTCGTCCAACTTGGCCAGCTCACGCTGCCGCAGAGATCGTTTCGCCGTGTCGAACTCTGGGCGGGGACGAATGCCCGCGGCCGTCCCAGGCGGGCGGCCGCTGAGGATCTCCACGATGTGGCGCTCCCACCACCGTGCTTGCTCGACGGCTGCCTCGGGAATGCCAGCCAGCATTTCCTCAGAACACAGTGGCGGTCGCGACCCCGACACCAATTCCAATGCCGGATCAACCATCAGCTGCGAGAGCGGCACCACAATCTGCTCGCCGACAGCGTCAACCAGTCGAGCTGATCCGCCCGACAGGGTTACGACGGTGAAAACACCTGCTGATAAACGGATTTCGTCTCCCTCTCGGACGACACCCGTTCGCACGTCAGGTCACCACCCGGTCCCGAGGCCAATCGCCGTGTCGTCGCCAAGTGCCGCTCCTTGCAGATCGGCAACTAAACGGCCGTGCCAGAGCAGATGAAACAGTACGGGCAGCACCACCAAAGGAGTCCCGACCGCGTGCACACCAGCCATCAACGGACGGACCCGAGCGAAGACCTCCGCCAGTTGATCAGCCAAACCGATCTTCAATACTCGCGGATGCCGATAACCCGACAACCAACGTAGATTCGCCCGCAGCACTGGATCGAGGGAACCGACACGCAGGTAATCCCAACCGACCATCGCGCACGTGGCGGCAGACCGATCGAACACGTCCCGATCAGCGTCAGAGATCCGGTCGTCCTCACGAACGTCGACTACGACGACAGATCCATCGCGGCGCCGCACGAAGTAGTCAGGAGCATGCCGCGTGCCGTCACGCCAATGAATCCAAAATGGTTGCGACAGAACACCAACAACATCCGGATCGGCATCCAACGCCATCAACTGGTCACGTTCTACCCAGGACTCGTGACCTACATGTGCGCCGGTTGTGGCGAACCACCACAGCCCGGGAAAGTTACGCTGACCTCGAAACGAGGGGAAATTCCGCACTGGTGAACAGTCCAACTCAAACCGGGTTGCAGCACATCGGTCCAGCGATTGCCGCGTGCATCCCTCGCGGGTGTTGAACTCCAAGTCCACTGCACTCGCTACACCTGGCCCAGCCGAAACAGCCGACGTCAGCACACATAAACGCTAAGCCTCGTGCCCCAGATTCAATGAGAAAGACACGCACTTACCCCAGATTCAATGAGAATGCCCCAGAATCAATGAGAACGGACACGAGTGAAATTTCAGGTGTTCTCTACTGGGGTGCGCGTCACGTCCCCCGTCGACCGCACTACATATGCTGCGGGTCGGCCGCGTTATTTCGTCACTGTGACGAATTGAGGATGCCGACCGCTGCCACGGAGTGTGCAACCTGATGAGCGCACCAGCTGCTGTTGTTGACCTCGCCGAGTACTTACGCGGGCTGCACGTGGCGCGCCGAGGCGCCGCGGAGCTGGGCCTGCCGGTGCTGCACTTCGAAAGCCTCGACGCCGCCACGGTCAGTTGGTGTCGCGATTGGCGCGCAGAGATACGAATGACCGATCTGGCAGCCGAGGTGGCCGCCTCCCCCGCGGTGACGGTTGGAGCGGTGGACTTCGTGCTGGTGCACCTCGGACAGAGCCGCCAGCCTGTCGCTGACCGTCTCGCCCAATTGGGCACTCGGGAGGCCCGTTTCGGAGAGCTGTTCAACGGCGGAGACCTTGAGGCGGCGCTCGACGAACACATCGAATTCTTCGACGGCATGCCAATATTCACCGTTCTGCCGGTGGTGGCCGCAATCGTCGACGACCTCATGCCAGTCTCCCGGCTACGCGCCTGGTCGGTGGCCGAGGTCATCCATACAATGCTGCCGACCAATTCAGGCATGGCGGTCGCTTCTGCCCTCGACGGCGCTGGCCGGCCTGGTCGTCAGTTGGTGTCGGCCGACCGGCTCGACCGTGACTGGCTCGATGTCGGCCTCACGGGAATCCCCGGTCATCCGGCCCTGGTCGGCCGGGCGACGATGTTCACCTACCTCGACGATGCGCGCGCCGCCCTAGCAGGCGTCGCCGACGAGGTGTTCACTGTTCGAGCTGGCGGTTAACCCAGGTCTCAGTTCTGCTGTGCTGCTGGACATTTGAGTCTTCCGGCCAGCACGCTAACTAGAAGTGCGGTGTCATCTTCACTCACGCTGCGCGACCACCCAGGGGATCGCTCGGAGGGCACCAAACACGAAGATGGACCAGAGGCACAGGATTCCGACCCATAGCGCCATCTCGTCGTCGCGCAGCCACGCCGCACTATGAAGGGCGCCTTCGACGAGGGCGCCGATACCAGCGAACGAGAACAGGATGGCGCTGAGCCCAACGACCGCGCCCAGTCCCAGTGTGCTGCGGGATGGCCATCGGCGCTTCACGTACGTCTCAACAGCCAACGCCGAGAAGAGAAGCGATCCGGCCCACGCGATAACCCAGAAACCAAGCATGGCGCTGATGCTAGGGCGCGTTTGCGACACCGTGGTCAATCGCTTGGTCAGCATGCCCGAGCGCGTCACCACCCGACCCACCGTCTTGCGTAGCGCGGTAGCAGGTGCGCGGCGAAAATTGTTGCTCAGCAACCTATTGAGGTGCCCTTACGAATTTCCGGTGGGGGTTTCAGCGAGCAGTCTTGCCTTGCTCGATGCGCGCGCCGATGATGTCGGATCGCGTATTCACTGGGAGATGCATGTACGTGCCGGTGGTGATCCGGAGTCTGTCGGACTGACCGCCGGCGCCGGTCATGTTTTCATCTACGGGCCCGTCCGCCTCGATGACCGCGCCGTCGCGCATATCAACGCCCTTCTGGACGCGCTACTGCGCCGCGAACGTTGCATCGTCGAGGACCACCAGGGCCAACCGCGATTGATCTGACGCTACGAACCCGAACCCCGTGGCTTCCTCGCTAGGGCCTGGACGGATCGGGAACCCACCACCCGGGCATGTACTCCACGTAACCCCACGGGGCAAGCTGATCTGGCGCTATCTCCACCACGTCGCGGATATCAATGGGCTGCTGCGGCTTGGGCCACGGCGGCTGCGCACCGTAATAGGAATCAGGGTGTGGGACACCAATTCCCGGAGCGACCTGCTGATAGCCCGGCGGGAAGAGCGCACCGGAGTCGGGGTCGATCACCCGAACGTCGCTCAGATCGAGGGGGTACTTTGCCGGCGGCGGGGGCGGCACATACCCCAGGCCGCCCTCAGGGTCTGGATACCAGAGGTTGGGGCCCACCTGCTTGTAGTTCGGTGGCGCGAGCTCGCCGTCACCCACGTAGGTCAACTTGGTGACATCGAGCCAGTACCGCGGATCTTCACCGTGTGGTGGGTCTTCACCCGGCTTGTCGGTAGGAAGGTCGGCCGGAGCTTGGGGCAACTCACCGGAGCCGTAGCTGAGCGCTCTCACCTCTCCGGCGGCCTGGCTGGACTGCTGCTGAGTCGAGGCCACTACCGACTGGGCGCGGGCGACCTGCGTCCGCAGGGCCTTGAGCACCATCATCTCCGCCGCCGGTGTGCGAGCCGATCCAGCCACCTCGGCGATCGAGCGGGTTTGGGCGACAATCGTGTCCATTTGGCGCGCGCCGCCCTCAGTGATCTGCGCCGCGTTGGCCAATCGCGCTTCCAAGGTGGAGTCGGTACGGCCGGCGGTGACCAGCTCCCGGTTCTGCTGCTGTACCACCGACGCATGCCGATCCACCAGCTGACCGGAAAGACCCGACATCTGCTGACCCGCGCCGCTGACAGATTCCGCTGCCGTCTGAAGAGGAGCTCCCGACGTCGCCACAGGCCCGGGCGTACCGAACAGCGAGCGGGCGCGTTCGACCACCGCCAGCGCCTGGGCAGCCTCAAGCTGAATGGTCACGCCACCAATTATCGGGCATGCAGAGCCCTGGTGACAGCAGGAGTCAGCGCGGCCGGGCGGGTCTCAGTCGATATGAGTGTCGCGGCAGGGGCCCAGCTCGACACCCTGTAGGCTGATAACGATGATATCAGGAGGTCACGCCAGATGGGTGATGTGCTGATCCGCGGTCTCTCCGACGCGGCGATCGCGCGTATCGACGCCGACGCCGCCGCTCGCGGTCTCTCGCGCCAAGAGTATCTGCGAACCAGATTCGAGACCGAAGGGTCGGTGAGCGCCCCCACGCGGACCATGACCGTCGACGATCTACGCCGCGCCGCCGCGGCGGCCACCGACCTCGACGATCCCGACATCATGGACGCCGCGTGGCGGTGACCAACTGGCTCATCGACAAATCGGCCTACACGCAACTGGTGGCCTCCCCAGACGCCCAGGCCTGGGTCGAGCGCATCGAACGCGGTCTCGTGCGCATGAGCACCGTCACCCGCCTACAGATCGGCTACTCGTTCCGCAACGGGCCGCAGGCCCGCAGCGAATCAGGCGCACCGCCGCTGGCATTGATGCCGCTCGAGTACCTGACCCCAGCCGCCGAGGACCGCGCCGTGGGCGTGCAGCTCCAGCTGGCCGACCGTGGGCTGCACCGTGCCCCGGCGATCCCGGATCTGCTGGTTGCCGCGGTCGCTGAGATGGCCGGCCTCACCGTGCTTGCCCTCGACACGGACTTTGACCTGATCGCGCAAGTCACCGGACAAGCCGTCGAACGGCTCCGCCTATGAGCACACACGTGCGCAGCCGTCACCGTGCGGCAGGGAAGGCTTCGACATGACCGCACCGGAGGGCCAGCCCCCGCCGCCCACCCACATCGCCGGATACCGCGTCGAGCGGGTCCTGGCCGTCACGGCGATGGCGACCGTCTACCTGGTGCACAGTCCCACCCTGCCGCGCCGGGAAGTGCTCAAGGTGCTTCAACCCGAGCACGCCAACGGCGACCACGTTCGCGCCCAGTTCCTCCACGAAGCCGACATCACCGCCGGGCTCGAACATCCCAACATCGTGCGCGTGTTCAGCCGCGGCGAGACCGACACCGGCCAACTGTGGATCGCCATGGAGTACGTCGAGGGAACCAACGCCGAGACTGCGCTGCGCGACGGACAGATGACACCCGAGCGGGCAGTCCACATCATCACCGAGGTCGCCCGCGCCCTGGACTACGCGCACTCCCACGGGGTCGTGCACCAAGACATCAAACCCTCGAACTTCCTGATCGCCGCCCAGAAACTGCCGGGCGGTCTCGACCGCGTCGTGCTCACCGACTTCGGTGCCGCCCTGTCCCCCCACAGCCGCGGAGCTGGCGACGGGCCAATGAGCGCCACCCTCGCCTACAGCGCGCCCGAAGTCATCACCGGGACAGCAGCTTTGGACGGACGCGCAGACGTGTACTCGCTCGCGTGCACGCTCTTTCGACTGCTGACTGGAGAACACCCTTACCCGACAGACGCCGGGGTCGGCGCCACAGTGAAAGCTCATCTGGACACCACCCCGCCCCGGGTGTCCGACCGGCTCAGCTGGGCCTCACCACAACTGGACAGCGTGATCGCCAAGGCGCTGGCCAAGAATCCCGCTGACCGCTACCCCACCGCCGGCGACTTCGCGGCCGCGGCTAACGCAGCACCCACCCTCCCCCTGCCCTTGGCGCCAGTAGCGCCGCGCGACGATCGCGACGAGCCGCCACCCCGCACCGAGCTAGGCGGGGCCGAGTCCCACGGCGCAGCAGCGGATTTCATCAGCCTGCTCCCCCACACCCGTGCCGTCTCGCAGCGGCGCCAGCTGCTCGCAGCGATCGCAGTCGCCGGCGTGCTCATCGTCGCCCTCTCGGTGTGGCTTATCGGCCGCGGCTCCGACCCGCCCGACACCGCACCCACGGCGGCGCCACAGACGACCAGCACGGCCCCGCCCGCAGCGCTTGAGGACCTCCGGCGGCTGCTCCCGTCCGGCTATCCCGCCGACGCATGCACCCCAGCACCATCCCCCGATAGCGCGACGGTGATCACCTGCGGACCAAACACCGACCCTGGTGGACCCCGCAGCGCCACCTACACCCTGGCCGCCGGACCCGAGGCGCTGCGCACCACGTTCGACCAGCTCGTCGAATCCACGACAGTGGTGGTTTGCCCCGGCAACATCCAGTCGGGGGTTCTCTGCCCGACAGGCGTGTCGAAGCCGTTTGGGGAAGTGCGTCGGTGAGGATGGGGGCAATGGTCGTGAGGAAGGAGGGGCCGGGGATGGCTGGTGCTTCGGCTGATGGTTGGACTCTTCATTTCTACGACTTCCAGCAGCGGTTCGTATCGGTGGACGACCTGGTTCCAGG
>MDTC01203813.1_pt1 | contig 40121 bp, 31 predicted proteins | sample 811181 | NCBI WGS metagenome assembly MDTC01 (sample SAMN05326644, study PRJNA326480) | marine metagenome | isolation source: seawater | place: Pacific Ocean: North | collected 2011
AGGCCCAGCTCGACGCCCTGGTCGACCGCGGCACCGCCCCCGAAGGAGACCATGCCGCCCACCCCGCGGTTGCCGACCACCAGCGCCCCGGCGAGCACGCCCCAGCCGTACGCAGGGTCCTCGGCGGGGGGCTCGGCGATCGTGCGGGTCCGGCACGCGGCGGACGGCAGGTAGCGCCAGATGAGGTCGTCCCCACGGCCCAGCGTCACCACGCAGGCGCCGGCCGGAACAGGTCCGTCGCCCAGATCGGCGACCTTGACCCCGTCGACGGCGACCTGTCCATCGAGGGCGAAGCGCAGGGCACGCTCGTCGTCGGGGAAGCGGAACTGCACCCGCGGGCGGCTGCCGTCCGGTCCCTGCAGGGCGGCGATCGCATCGTAGAGCGCCTGACGACTCTCGACCTTCACCGGGCGCTCGACCGGGGTGGCGGGCTCTGCAGCCCACGCCGATCCCCCCGCGAGCAGCAGCCCGACGAGCCCGACCCTCATGACTCCGACGCGCCGGACAGCTCGAACGTACCGACCACCCGGCGATCGGTGCCGTCCGCCTCGAGCACCGACAGGGTCGTGACGTCGAAGACCCAGTCCAGGTGCTGGTCCGCCAGCCACGAGATCGCGCCGCCCAGGTTGTACTGGTCGAGGTTGTCGTGGGCGAGGGTCACGTGGGGGATCCAGCGCTCGGGCCGGTAGTACGGCCGAACCTCCTCGCCGAGCCCACTGATCGCCTTCCAAAGCGCCCGATGAAAGGCATTGAGCCTGGGGTTTCGCACGAGCGGCATGTAGAGCACCGCGCGCTGCCGGGTGAACAGTCCCAGCCCCGCGGTGCGCACCCGCAGCGGCGGGTGCTCCGCGCAGAACTCCCCGAGCCGCTCGACCAGCTCGTCCTCGGCGTAGGTATTGGCGACGTGCAGGGAGAAGTGCGGGAACTCCGCCGTCAGCTCCGAGTGCACCCCGAACCGCCGCTGCAGCTCGCCCCACAGATCGACGATCTGCTCGCTGTGGGGCTCGGGAATGTCACCAACGATGGCCTGCAGCACGAAACGCTCCGATGGGGGGTGCTGGTATCTCGTCCAGGGCGGGGGGACCTTGAATGGTGCGACCGACCAGCACTGGCTGTCCGCGCAGCACCCGCTCGCAGCGCTCACCCACTCCCCGCAGCGCACCGAGATCTCGGAGCCCGCCACCGGCTGTGGTTGGACTGGCGACTGGCGACTGGAGACCGACCCGCCACTCCCCCGCTCGAAGCCACGCGACTTCCCATGAGCGGGCTAGCCGCCCGCCCCGACCTCCTCGTCCTCCCCACCCGCCTCGTCCACCTCGATGACGACCTCGTCCTCCGCCCCCTCCGGCGCCTCCGGCACCCGACACCCGGCCCCCGGCAGGTCCCTCGCCTCCGACCCCCGGCAGGGCTGGACCTTGGACAGCACCGTGTGGTCGACCTGGGTGCGGCCGTCGGGCAGGCGGGAGAGCATGTCGACGAAGCGGGCGCCGATGCGCACGTCGTCCGGGAGGTAGATCTTGCGGGCGTGCACGGTCTGGCTGTAGGTGTCGTCGATGCCGGAGAAGGTGACGATGTACGCCCGGACCCGGCTGTCGACCGGCCCGTTGTCGAGGTCGAACAGCGGGCTGTCCTCGTCGATGACGTGAAACGCCGTCCAGGTCAGCGTGAACAGCGGCGAGGTGTTGCGCTCGAGCTCCAGCGTGAACAGGCGGCCCATCTGGTCACCCTCGGCGGTGACGGTGTCGAGCAGCACCGACAGGGTCATGCGCGCCTCGACGATCTGGTTGTTGCGCTCGTTGGCCATGCGCAGCATCAGGGTGGGCTCGCCGTCGCGCCGGTGCACGACCATCACGTCGGAGAAGCCGACCTTGGCGGTGGGCTTCGAGAGCCGGGCGAAGAGCACGCCGGTGCCTATCGCCACCCCGGCGAGCCCGACGAAGGACTCGACGAAGACCAGCACGTTGGCGTAGAAGCTGACCGGGGTCATGCCGCCGTAGCCGATGGTCGACAGGGTCTGGGTCGAGAACCACAGGGCGTCGAGGAAGTTCGCCTCCATGCCGTCGACGCCCTTCGGCTGCAGCAGGAACAGCAAGGCGAAGAAGATGATCGCGGCGAGGTACGCGCCGAAGGTGAGCCCGAGCAGCACCCACCAGTTGACCCGCAGCAGGTAGTGGAACAGGTCGTTGAAGCGGCGCAAGGGCACGCCGATCCTGCGAAATCGGAGGCTGCCGTCGGAGGACAGGGCGGGGCGGCGATCGGTCATGGGCGCAAGTCTACTCACGAGGTGCGCTTCGGCAGCGGTCAGCGCGCGTCCGATCCAATACGCTGCGGACGGATGGGGAGCCCATGTCGGACGTGATCGCGGCGCGCAGCCTGGCCAGTCAGGCGCTCACGAACCTCGTCAACCAGTTCGCGAGACCGCTCGACTTCCTCCGCGAGCTCGTGCAGAACAGCCTCGACGCGGGCACGCCCCGGGTCGAGGTAGCGGTCGCGTTCGAGCCCGGCCCGGACCAGATGGGCGTGGTCAGCGTGCACGTCGACGACTTCGGCGAGGGCATGGACGAGCACATCATCGACGAGCAGCTGACCCGGCTGTTCTCGTCGGCGAAGGAAGACGACCTCACCAAGATCGGCAAGTTCGGCATCGGCTTCACCAGCATCTTCGCCATCCGCCCCGACGCGGTGCTCGTACACACCGGCCGCCACGGCGAGTACTGGGAGCTGCTCTTCCACCCCGACCGCACCTTCGACAAGGTCCGCGTCGACAAGCCGGTCACCGGCACCCGCCTCACCCTCTTCAAGGAGATGCGCGCCGACGACGTCGAGCGCTTCGTCCGCGAGGTCCGCTACGTGCTCGGCTACTGGTGCGAGCACTCGCACACGCCCATCACCTTCGAGGACCGCACCCGGCAGGACGCGGACGCCGACGGTGGCGACGCGCTCGACCCCTTCGCCGCCTTCGCCGACCCGGGCGCACTCGCGGAGAAGCGAGGTCCGGAGCCGATCAACCACCCGTTCTCCCTGACCGAGGTCGACCTGCAGACCGCCCACCAGGACGACCAGATCGAGATCGTCGTCGGCGTCACCGACTCCCCCCGCTACGGCTACTACAACGGCGGCCTGACGCTGGTGAACAGCGCCAACCGCGAGGTCCTGGGAGGCTTCGCCGAGCGCCTGGGCCACCTCGCCTTCAAGGTCCGCAGCGACCACCTCGAGCACACCCTGACCCGCGACAACGTGCTCCAGGACGCCGCGTGGCAGGAGGTCATGCGCCAGGTGGTGCAGGTTGCGGACGGCCTGCGCACCCGCCTGCTCGACGCGGCCGTCGAGGCCTGTGCCAAGGGCGAGGACATGGATCGCTGGCACGCGCTCCTCGCCCGCGAGCTCGCCTCCGCGGGCAGCCGCGCCCACCCCTTCCAGAAGGCCCTGCGCGAGGCCCCCCTGTTCCGCGGCCACCGCGAGCCCCTCTCCCTGGAGACCATCGAGCGCCAGGAGGGCCGCCACGGCCGGGTGCTGCTGCATCCCGGCGATGGCCCGCTCGCCGACGCGCTCGACGAGGCGAACATCATCCTGGTCCGCCCCTCCGCCGCCACCCGCTCGCTCCTGCTCGCCGCCGAGCCTCCCAAGCTCCTCGGCCTGCTCCCCCAGGCCCGCCGCCTCGTGCCCGCCGGCGGCCGCTTCATCCTGCCCCAGCTGATCCCCATGGCCGAGCTGCCCAGCGACGAGCGCCGCCTGTTCGAGAAGGCGGACGCGCTCCTGCGCAAGGCCACCTCCGGCCGCGCCAAGCTCGCGGTCGGCGACATGGGCGGTGAGGGCGCCGTCCGCGATCTCTGCGTCGAGGGCTCCCGCGGGGGCCGCCTGTTCGAGCGCAAGGGCGACGGCTGGATCTGGCTGCCCACCTTCCTGCGCTGGCGCACGCTGCTGCTCAACCACCACCACCCCCACGTGCGCGCGCTGGTCGCGGCGTCCCTCGGGGATGCCGATCTCGCCGCCCTCGCCCTGTGCCAGGCCGTGCTCCTCTACGAGGATCTCGAGGGGGAACCGGCGTTCCAGCGACTCTTCTCGGCGGCGAGCGAGCTGGCGGAGGCGGACGCATGAGCCAGCTCGACGCACTGTTGGAGCGCAGCCGCGCCCCGGGCACATTCGTGGAGAAGCGCGCCTTCACCCTGGCCCGCAGCAAGGCCATCGAGAAGATGCGCGAGTTCAGCCTCCGGGATCCGGACCAGGCGGTGCTGGAGCTGGTCCAGGCCGCGGTCTTCGCCGGCGCGCGCTGGATCGCGGTCGACACCTCCACCGAAGCCCTCACCGTGGCCTGGGTCGGCGGCAAGACGATCCAGCGCGGCGAGCTGGAGGAGATCTTCGACTACCTCTTCGCCGACCAGGGGCGGGCGGACACCCGCTACCTGATGCAGACGGCGATCGGCGTGAACGCGCTCTTGCAGAGGAAGACCCGACGGATCCGCATCGAGAGCGGCGACGGCAGCGCTGGCGGCACCGCGCGCCTGGACCTCGACAAGTCGGGCAAGGGCGACGTGGGCGTCTCGGGCACCGGGCTCGCCGGGACCTACCTGTACTGCGAGCGCGGCGGCGGCTGGCTCGACCGGATGACCGGCAGCGACCCCTCCCCCCGGCAGGCCAGCCTGGTGGAGGAGCGCTGTCTGTACACCCCCATCCCCATCCTGCTCAACGGCAGCGCGCCCTTCGGCTACCGCAGCAGCACCAACGTGCAGCTCTTCGGGGTCAAGCGGGTCGCGGCGGTGTCCGGCAACGAGCGCCGCGGCGCCCTGGGCCTGCCCCAGACCGGCGTCGAGCCCGGCATCCGCATCGTCGTCGGCGGGGTGTGGATCGCGACCCGCAAGCCCCGGGAGCTGGGGCCGGGCCTGGTCGGCGTGCTCGGGGACGACCGTCTCCGAAAGACGGCGGACATGGCCGACATCGTCGAGGACGCCCGCTGGGTCGACCTGCTCCACGACGTGCAGCCCATCGCCACCCAGCTGCTGCGCACCGTGCACGGCAGCAGCTACGCCCCCCCGCGCCTGCCCCCGCGGGTCATCGAGGCGGAGACTCCCGACGCCATCGTCGCCGAGCCCAACCTCGAGCCCCTGCCCGAGGCGATCCCCCAGATCACCCCGCGCGAGCCGGTCGCGCTTGCGACCCTCGCCCAGATGAATCAGGACGATCCCCTGTTCTGGGCCGAGGAGGACGTGGTTGAGGGCCTGGTCCGCCCGTGCGATCCGGTGCGCTTCCCCTACCGGGTCCTGGTGATCACCCCCGGGCAGGCGCGCACGGTGGAGAAGACCCTGGGCGAGGACGGGCCGCGGCTGTCGCGGCTGACCAATCCCGAGGACGTCAGCTTCGTGCAGCACGCGATGGAGCGTCGGCACGGGGTGCGCAGCGTGCGGGTCGAGGCCGAGGTCCACCTCCTGGGCGAGGCGAATCCGCGGGTGATGCCGCTGACCCTGCGCCTGCACACCGGCGGCATGGCGCCCCAGTGGGACACGTCCAAGGGCACCGGGCGGGTGCCGCTGGCGCTGGTCCGTCGCGACCGGACCGAGACCTGCGCCCGCCTGGACCTGCCCCTGCAGCACGTGTCCGTGGTCGCCGACCTGACTGACGTCCCGGTCGAGCTGGGCGGGCGCCTGCTCACCGCCCTGCGCCACGCGGTCCAGCGCGAGGCCTGGCGCCTGCTACCCCAGGACACCCACGCCGACGACCCGTGGCGCAGACGCCTGGAGCTGGCGTTGCTGGCGGAACATGCACGACCGCACCTCGTGCGCGACCCGTCTGGCGCGGCCCACGTCCGTCCCCGCTTCCCCGCCGCCTGGCTCCCGGTCGCCGCCCAGCTCCTCGAGGCCCCCCTGGCCCCCCTGCGCGACGGCACTCCCCTCACCCTCTCCCTCCTCGCCGAGCTGCAGGGCACCGGACGGGTGGTGCGCCTCGCCGATCCCGCTGATCGCAGCGTGGTCGAGCCCCTCGAGGCCCGCTTCGGCTACGGCCACGTGCTGGTGCCCGCCGATCTGCAGCAGCCCCTGGCCGCGGTCGGCCGCCGGGTCGAGTCCTGGCGCCCGCTCTCCATGGCCGACCTCGGCGACCCCTCCGTGGACGAGCTGATCCTGGTGTTCGCCGCCTTCGAGGAGCCCGCGCCTCCCGAGGGCTGGACCGCGCTGGAGCGGCTGGGTCCCGGGATCGCGCGGTGGATCCGCAGCGGGGAGGGCAGCCGGCCCGGCGCAGTCGCAGACGGCGCGGTGGCCATGGTCTCGCTGCTGATCGCCCAGGGTCACGGCGACTGGCAGACCCGCCCCGAGGGCATGAGCGCAGACCGGGCCCGATCGCTGGGCAGCCTCGCGTCGATGCGGCTGGCTGCGGTCGGCAAGCGCCTCGGCGACGTGGGCCTGCGCGACACCGGCGGACGCGCCCGTCCCCTCTCCGGCTGGCTGTCGGACCCGGGCCTGCGCCTGGTCGCCCGCGGCGGCGCCTCCACCGACGAGGTCGGCGTCGTGCCCGTCACCCTGGACGAGCTGACCCTGCTGGAGCAGCTCCACGCCCGCAGCCACAGCACCCGCCTGCACCTGCTCCTCGACGACCACCCCGAGCTGTGGGACGACGCGCTGGAGGGCGAGGGGTGGCTGGTCACCCTGCCCGTGCGCCACGCCGGCCTCCGCGGCTGGCTCGGCCTGCGCGCCCCCTTCGACCCCACGCCCGGAGTGCTGCTCGAAGCTGGCGATTCACTGACCGTGCTCCCCGGCTTCACCGCCCGGGTGCCCTGCCACGGCCTGCTCCACCTCACCGGCGCCGCCGAGCTCTCCCGCGCCCAGTCCGAGCTGCTGCACTTCTCCGGCATGCAGCTCTACCAGCAGCTGCTGCGCCGGCTCGACGCCGATCTCCCCGAGCCCGCCCTGCGCGCCGCCCGCGCCTACGCCACCCGGTTCGCCCAGCGCGCCCACGCTCGCCAGGGCAGCCTCGGACCAGGCCTCGCACGCAACCTGGCGGCCCGCGTCCCGGTCGACCTGCCCGATGGCAGCCCCTGGGGCACCGTGCTGGACTGGCTCGAGGCAGACCCCGAGACCCGCCCGGTCGCCCCCGACGGCGCCGACGCCACCCCGCCCCACCTCCGCACCGGCGAGGTCGCCCACCTCGAGGAGGCGAAGGACCTCTACGGCTTCATCACCGGACCGCTCCAGCGCGCCCTGTCCGCCCAGCTCCCCGGCGTGCGCTGCTCCGCCTCCGAGGACGCCCAGCGCCCGGTCATGCAGCTCGGCCACCTGTCCGACGCCAGCCACTGCCGCCTCACCCTGCGCCGCTCCCCCCTGGTCGAGCAAGCCATCCAGGGCGATCCCCACGCCCGCGGAGTCCTGCTCATCGAGGCCTGCCGCCTGGCCATCGCCTGGGCCGGCCGCGTGCAGCACCCGATCGACCCGCTCGCGGCCCAGCAGGCTGTGCTGGCGACGCGGCTGGTGAGCTGAGGGGCGCTCCCCGGGAACAGCGAGTCCGACACACACAGAGGCCCGCCGGGATCACTCCCGGCGGGCCTCTTCGCGCGTGTAGCTGGCGTCTGCCGCGACTCGTTCGCTGCTACTCGTTCGCTGCTACTCGTTCGTGTTGTAGAACACGAAGACGCCACCCTCCGGACCGTCGCTGGTCAGGTCGGTGTTGTCGTAGTTGTAGTCGCCGATGATCAGGTCGGAAGTCCCGTTCTCGTCCAGGTCGACCGTGTAGATGGGCGCACCGAGGCCGAAGCTGATGTTCCACTCGTCGCCGATGACGCTGCCGGCTGCGACCTCCTCGAAGTCGTACTCACCGTTCCACTCCTTGGAGGTGAGCATGTAGAGGCTGCCGCCGGACTCGCCGTCACCGAAGGAGAGCACCACGTCACCGACGCCGTCGCCGCTCCAGTCACCCGCGTTGGTCATGCCGGAGAAGGCGCCGACGCCGCGGAAGATGGCCTGGGAGTCCTCGTCGAGGTCGAAGTTGCCCTCGCGCAGGTAGGAGCCGCCCATGAGCAGGTACAGGGTGGCCTGATCGTCATCGTGGATGAGCAGCTCGTCCGCACCGTCACCGTCGATGTCCGGCATGAAGCCGACGGCACCGCCGACGTTGGCGTCGGTGACCACGCCCGAGGTGATGGTGGTCATGGAGTCGCTGAAGTCGGCGTTGGCCGCGGTGTGCTTGGAGCGACGGCCGAAGACCGCCCAGGCGGTGCCGCCGTTCTCGGCGCCGCCGTCGTCCGACCAGCCGTCGCCGACGAGGAAGTCGTCGTAGCCATCGCCGTCGAAGTCTGCCGGGGCGTGACCGTTGTTGCGGTAGGCGTCCTTGGCACCCGCATCACCGCCGACCCAGATGGTGACCTGCTTGCCGCAGGTACGCAGGTAGGAGGTGCTGATCGGGTCACGACCGCACTTGTCCGCCCAGGTCGCGTCGATGTCGGTCCAGGTGTAGTCGCCCAGCCCGCCGGTGCTGCCGTAGTGCAGCGCCGCGTAGGTGTAGTTGTCCGACAGGTCGCCGCCGTACATGATGATGTCGGACAGGCCGTCGCCGTTGATGTCGCCGGTGCCGAGGCCGGAGCCCAGCTGGTACTCGGCGAGACCGGAGATGGTGATGCCGGCGTCAGACGCGGCCGTGGTCGTCGAGGAGACCTTCGAGCCGTCGAACAGGTAGACGGTGCCGGCGTAGGTGCCCTTCGCGACCGCGGTGGCGGCCAGGTCCGGGTTGCCGTCGCCGTTGAAGTCCGGCAGCGTGATGACCTCGAAGCCAAACTCGTCGCTGGCCTCGTCGCCCTCGATGAGCACGGCCTCGTCACCGCCGCCGGCGGTGCCGCAGATGAAGTCCTCGTCCTGCAGGTCGTTGTCCCAGAAGATGGCGACCGCGCCGCGACCGTCACCCACCGTGGTGGAGGAGGTGCTGCTGTAGTCGTACAGGTGGCAGCCGATGGCGATGTCGGGCGGGGTGCCCGCGCCGTCGAGGCTGTCCATCGCGATGCCGCGGCCGACGGACCAGTCGTCGTCGTCACCGTAGGCGACCCGGTCCGCGCGCTCCGGGCTGGCCTTGTCGTCGATGAGGCCGTTGCAGTCGTCATCAGCGCCGTTGAAGGCCTCGATGGCCTCCGGGTTGGCCTGGGGGTCGAGATCGTTGCAGTCGTTGTAGCCGAACTCGGCGGTGCGGTAGCCGTCGCCGTCCTGGTCGAAGTCGTTGGTGCCGTCGCAGTCCGCGTCCGTGCCGTCGTACCAGACCTCTTCCATGCCCGGGTTGATGTGGGCGTAGACGTCCTGGCAGTCGCCGCCCGGCAGGCCCGTGGCGGGGTTCACGACGTCCGACTTGGGGAAGTAGACCGAGGCCTCGTAGCCGTCGCCGTCCTGATCGAAGTCGGAGTCGCCGGCGCAGTCGGAGTCGACACCGTCGTACCAGACCTCGGTGACGCCGGGGTTGATGTTCGGGTTGGTGTCGTCGCAGTCGGAGCCGCCGGCAGCCACGGCGGTGAAGCCGTCGAGGTCGGCGTCATCGGTGACCGAGCCGGACAGGGTGCAGACGATGGAGGGCTCGTCCGGATCCGTGGTTGTGATGACGAGCTCACCGGTGGACAGACCGTAGTCCGTGTCGCCGGGCTCGAAGTGCACGTTGAACTGGTACCGGCCGCCCGCTTCCACGTCGATGTTCGGCTGGGCCGAGTTGGAGAACGGCGCGGTGGTCGTGACCTCGACCACGGTCAGCGGGCCGAGGCCGGTGTTGTTCACGTTGGTGAACTGGGACGCCGTCTCGCCCGCCTGCAGGACCCCGAAGTCGATGTTGCAGGGGTCGACGACCGCGTTGCCCGCCTGGGCGTCGCCGGTGTCGGTGTCGCCGGTGCCGCCGGTCGGGTTGGCCGGATCGCCGTCACAGGCGGTTGCGGCGACCACGGTGATGCCCAGCAGGGCGAGGATGACGTTCTTGCTCACGAGGAACCTCCAGGACCGGCTCACGTCGCACAGCTTGCAGTGCGGGGGGTCATGCAGTGGTCCCGTTTGTGATGGCACTGTCAAGCGCCGCGTGGGCCACCGCATGAAACGTCGTCACCATGCCCGTTGCGGACCGGGTTCGTCAAGCATGTGTCCCCCCGGTGAGCACCCCGGTCCAGGGGTACGCCAAAACCCGCGGGCAACCCGTGGTAGACGGGTCTGCCGCGTCATCCGATCGGCACGATCTCCGCCTGCACGCCGCGGGCGCTGCAGAACGCCTGGAGCGCGGGCCGGACCGACGCGCTGGCGGCGAAGCGGCGGTCGCGGACCAGGCCGTGTCCGTCCGGCACGGCGAGCCCGTCCTCGACGGCGAGAGCGTCCCGGCTGCCCGAGTGGAAGACGTCGTCCGCCACGACCTCGTGGCTGCAGTGCAGGAGCAGTCCCCGGCCGAGCTCCGGAGGCGCCTCCTCGGGCAGGGCGACGCCCGGGAACCAGAACGGTCCGAGGGTGGCCCGGCAGACCCGGCGGACCTCGCCCTCGGTGACCGCGGCGACCTGGGCGCGCAAGGCCAGCAGGGGCGTGGCCGCGTGGCGGGAGATGAGGTGGAGCAGCCCTGGATCGAGCCGGATGCGTCCCTGGGAGCCGACCCGGGCGGCGCCGAGATCGGCCGTGCCAGCGGGTGCGGCGAGCACGAGGCTGACCCGCGACCACAGCCCCTGGGGCAGGACCCGGTCGACCGTGACCAGGACCTCGGTGCGCTTGCCCAGGCGGCGGGCGCGGGCGCTGGCCCGGCTGGTCGGAAAGACCGGGTGCTCGAGCACGTGAGCGTGGAGATCGCGGCGCCAGCGCAGGCGATCGGCGAGGTCGCGGTCCATGCGCGCCACCCGCAACAGATCGGCGTCGTCCCGGCGCTCCGGGCGCTCGGCCGCGAGCTCGGCCTCGGCGTTCACCCGCTCGAACCAGGGGAAGGCCGGCATGCCCGTCCGCTCGTCGACCTCGGCGGGGGCGAGCAGGCGGCCCGAGATGAGGGGGTCGAGGGCGCGCAGGTGGGCGGTGATCTCTTCGAGCGGCGGCCAGTCTGTGTTGGGTGCGAGCGCGAACAACCCACCCGCGAGCGCGCGGACGTAGGGACCGACGCGCGCATCCGGGAGGATCATCGCCGCCCCCCCGACGGTGCGCGCAGCCTTGTGGCCCGCGCTCCCATCAGCTGTCGCCCTCGCCATCCAGCATGCGGTCGACCTCCGCGAGGGCCTCGAGGCGCATCTCCCGCTCCGCCGCAGCGCTGATCCGCGCGCGATCGAGCTCGGCGACGTCCGCAGCCAGCGCCATGTGCTCGGCCTCGGTGTCGGCGCTGATCCGGGCCGAGAGCTCGGGCAGGGTGTGGGCGATGAGCTTGCGGGTGTGGGTCAGGTAGGTCTCGGTCGCGCGCATCGCGTCCTGCAGCTCGTCCAGGCTGCGGCGGAGCTCGTCGACCACGACGGGCGCGTCGGCCGCGGCCCCCAGCGCCTGGATGCGACGCCCGGCGGCGTCCACGGTGCCGGTCGCGGCGAGCACGAAGCTCTGCATCTCCTCGTGCAGGCGCTGCACGGTGTCACGGAGCGCGCGGGCGGGCTCCACGTGACGGCCGCACATCTCGCCGAGCGCCTTGAAGAGCTGGAGGTTCTGCCCCTCGTGGCGCAGCTCGAAGCGCAGGGTGTCGGTCACCCGATCCCGCTCGGCGGGGGGCAGCGACGCCGCCTGCTCGATGGCCTGCTCCAGCGCGATCACCCGGCGGGCGGCCGTGCGCGCGTCGTCCTGGGCCTTGTCGATGTCCGCGTGCAGCTCCTGGACCTCGGCCTGCAGCTCGAGCGCGGTCAGTCGGAGCTCGTCGGTGAACGCGCTGGCGCGACGGAGGCGGGCACTGACCCCCTCGTAGCGGGTGACCAGCTCCTCCGTCGCCGAGCGGCGCTCCAGCAGCTGGCGCCGGCGGGTGAAGCGGCGCACGATCGCGTCCAGGATCGAGCTCGAACCCTCCTGATCGAGCGCTTCCACCGCCTCGCCCTGGGCCTGCAGGCGGGCCAGGTCGGTCGACAGGGTCTCGCCGAGCTCCTGCTGGGAGCGGGCGAGGCGGTCGACGTCGTCCAGGCGCTGCTTGTGGGTCCGGCCGATGGCCTCGTGCCGGCGCACGATGAGCTCCTGGCTGGGCGCACCCGACCCCTCGGCGCTGTCAGAGCCCCGGGATCGGTAGGCCGGCCTCGGCGGAACCAGCTTGTGCGGCACCTCTCACCCCCTCGGGCGCCTAGGAGAGCAGCTCACGCGCGATCTGATTGGCGAGCTTTCCGTCGAGGACACCCTTGTGCTTCTTCATGAGCACGCCCATCACCTTGCCCAGGTCCGACGGCGCAGAAGCTCCGGTGGAGGCGATGGCCTGCTGCACCCAGGTACGGGTCGTGGCCTCGTCCGCGACCGCGGGCAGGAAGGCCTCGATGACGACCAGCTCGGCCTCTTCGGTCTGCGCCAGGTCGGGGCGTTCGCCAGCCGTGTAGGCCTCGATGCTCTCGCGGCGCTGCTTGGCGAGCCGGCGCAGGATGGTGAGCGCCTCCTCCTCGGACAGGCTCTCCTTGGCGGCGTCGGTCTTGAGCTCCTCGATGAACGCGGCGCGGATCGAGCGGAGCGCCTGCACGCGCGGCTTGTCCTTGGCGCGCATGGCGGTCTTGAGCTCGGCGCTGACGTCGTCGACCAGTGACATGAATCCTCCGGCGGCTCCCCTACTCTCCCGTGGGGGGCGTGTCGACGTGCGGTTGTGATGGCTGCGACAGGGAGCCGCGTCGCCCGCCTGCTCCCCATGCGGTAGGCTCCGGCCATGGAAAAGAGCGACTTCCGGGTCATGGTGCGCAGGGTCCCTGGCTACGAGCCAACGGTCTCCTTGCGGTTCGAGATGCGCGAGGGCTACGGCGAGCTGCACGTCGGCGAGCGTCGGCGGGCCTCCCCGTCTGCCCTGGGCGAGGTGGCCGAGGTCGGCGGCGAGGCGGTCCGCGGCGGCCGCTTCGTGCACGTGCTCGCGTCGGGCCGGCGCAGGCAGTCCTACGCCTTCTCCCGCCTCGACGACGACCGGCTGCAGCGGCTGCCCGACGACAAGTGGGTGGAGCTCGCTCCGGTGACCGAGTTCGGTATCCGCTACCTCGATCTCCCCGATCTGCCGGCGCTCGAGTCTCCGGGCAAGGCGGTGGCGGTCCAGGTCAGCTCGACCCCGGCCCCAGCGCGCGCCGCGGCCAGCGCCTCGCCTCCCCCGTCGGACGCTCGCGCGGCCAGCGATGGCGGCAGCCTGCTCGGTCGGGTCCGCGCCACGGGGGGTACCGCGTCCGCACGCGCCAGCACCAGCGCACCGGCCGCAGCCAGCGTGGCCGCCGCGCCCGCCGCCGCGGTCCAGGCCAGCACCCGCCAGGCCAGCGTGCAGCCCGCCGCCGAGCGCCAGGCCCAGCCGGGCGCCTCGGCCACCACCCGCTCCCCGCCCCCAGCCCGGGTGGCCGGCCCCGCCGAGCCCCGCCCTCCCCTCGCCCCCCGCGGCGTCGCCGTCTCCGAGTCCATCGGCAAGGAAGCGGTCGACAAGATGTCCACCACCGCCCTGAAGCAGGCATTGCTGGCCGAGATGGCGAAGGTCGACGCCCTGCACGAGGCCCTGGACGACGCGAGCCGCCGCCTGGAGGCGAGCATGCAGCGGGAGCAGGACCTGGTGGCGGTGATCCAGCGGTGGAGTCAGCGGGGGTGAGGGTGGTTGGTCGTTGGTGATCCGCTGACGTGAGGTCGCGTGGCTTCCGGCGAGGGAGTGGAAGGGCGGTCTCCAGTCTCCAGTCCCCAGCTTCGGCCGGCCGGGGAGCGGTCAGGCCGAGGATCCGCGGCTGCAGTCCGCGTCACCCTGGAATGCTGAGTCTCGTGCTTCGAGCGCGGTGGTTGCAGGCGAGCGGGTGCACCGGGACGGGAGGGGCTGATCCGCTGACGTGAGGTCGCGTGGCTTCCGACGGGGGAGTGGAGGGACGGTCTCCAGTCTCCAGCTTCGGCCGGCTGGGGAGCGGTCTGGCCGAAGATCCGCGGCTGCAGTCCGCGTCGCACTGGGATGTCGCGTCTCGTGCTTCGAGCGGGGTGGTTGCAGGCGAGCGGGTGCACCGGGACGGTCGCGGTTGATCCGCTGCCGTAGGACTGGGGACTGGGGACTGGAGACTGGAGACCGGCCCGCCACTCCCCTGCCCGCAGCAACGCGACTCCCCGCCAGCGGATCGAGACCCGCCACTCCCCTGCCCGCAGCAACGCGACTCGCCGCCAGCGGATCAGCGACCCGCCACTCCCCCAAGAGCGGAACGACCCTGCGCTAGACGTACTTCTCGATCAGCCCCGACAGCCTCGGCACGCTCTCCGTCGTGTACTTCTTCGCCTGCCCGCGCAGGCCCTTGTAGACCCGCAGCATCACCTTGTTGTCCGCCTTCTGCGCCCGCTCGTCCGTGACCTGGAGCAGGCTCTCCGCGATGTCGTCCGCGCGGTCGCGGAAGTAGCGGTGGGGATCGCCCGTGGCGACGGCCTTGTCCCAGTGGGGGTCGATCGCCGGGGCGAAGCGTGGGAGCAGCAGGTACATCGAGTGCTCGATGATCCCAGGCTTGATCGCCTTGACCGTCCTGTACCCGGCCTTCAGCGCCGCCGCGCGGATGCCCTTCTTCGCGGCGACCTCCTCGTCGACGATCAGCGCCCCGTCCTTCGCGACGGCCTTGCGCCGGTCCTCGTCCTGCAACACCTCGACCAGGGTCATCTCGCCTCCAGGTGCAGGGAGTAGTGAGACGCGGGCTGCGCGCAAGGGGGTGTGCGCAGACGTCTACTCGAAGCTGATCACCTGACCCGCGTTCGCCGGGTCCATGCCCTTGCAGGTGGGCTTGAAGGCGTTGCCGCCCATGCGCTCGACCCAGTCGGCCAGGTACCACTTGCCCCAGCAGCTGTGGCCGCCCTGGGAAAGCGCGCGCTTCGCGCAGTCGTGGGTGTTCTCGAAGTCGCGGTTGTTCTGGTGCTTGACGATGTCGTAGGCGTCGCTGTCCGGCTGCTTGTGGACCGGGACCTCGTCGATGTACATCCGCACGAAGGGGCCGACCGCGTCGCACAGCACCTTGGGCGCGTAGTCGTCCGGTGACGCATAGATTGCCTTGAGCGTGCTCTTTCGCACGGCGTCGCTCTTCTCTTCGGTCAGCAGGCGCTTCTTGAGGCAGTCCAGCGCGACCCGGCGCTTGCTGCCCTTGAACGAGCGCACGGCCCGGTCGCGGACGCGCTCGTCGGGGTCGTTCATCATGAGATCGCAGACCATGGCGTCGGTCTCGTCGATCTTCAGCTTGACCACGGCCTTCAGGGCGGCGGCGCGGACCAGGCCGTCGTCGTCGTCCTTGGCCGCATCGACCAGGGCGGCGACGACATCGTCGTCCTTGACGTTCTCGAAGACGGCGGCGGCCTCGGCACGGACCTCGGGGGCGGGATCGTCCTTGAGGCGGGCCATCAGGTCGGCCTTGTGGTCGTCGCGCACGGCCATGAGCGAGCGCACGGCGGCGGCGCGCACGGCGGTGGACTCGCTGGTGTCGGCGGACAGCTCGACCATCTTCGCGTACGCGGACGGGGACGCGATGTCACCGATCTGGGTGACCAGGCGGGTGCGCTCCTCGGCCGGCATGGACTCGGCGAGGGCGGGGAGCACGCAGGCGGTGAGGTCATCGCGGCGGCTGCCCTTGAACCCGTCCACGACGGCGGCGTCGTAGGGGCCGTGGGGCCAGTCCATGACTGCGTCACACGCGCACTGGGTGGCCTCGGCGACCTCGGGGTGCTCGACGATCTTCTGGGCGGTGTAGGTCCGCAGGGTGTCCTTGCCGTCGTGGTCGTTCTTGAACGCCACGCACACCGCCGACCAGCGCGCCTGGGAGATGAAGACGTCGACCTCGACCGAGTTGTCGATCCAGTTCGGCTCGCAGGCGGTCGCGAGGCCGGTCAGCAGGGCGAGGGCAGCAGCTGCCAGACGCATGGCTCCTCCAGGAGTCGTGAGGCGCGAGGGTAGCCGCACCGCGCCTGCCTTGCTACCGACTGCGACGCTGCAGTCCCCCGTTCCGTGGAGCACGAGTGTCCAGATCGCCCGAGCAGGCCTTCCAGGAGCGCGTCGACTGGATCCTGTCAGATCTACGCGCACAGCTGGACCCCAAGGACGGCGTGGACGTGCAGGTGAGCGGTCGGGCGGCAACGCTCGTCGCCAGCGGCGCGACCCTGGGCCTGCGCACCACTGGCGAGGGCGATCAGGGTCGCCTCGTGCTCACCCTGCCCGACGGCACGGAGCGCTCCTTCCGCTGGGCGGACACGGTGAGTCAGTGGTTCGACCCGCAGAGCGGTCAGCTGCTCTACGAGGTCCTGCGCCAGCACATTCCGTCGGGCGACCTCCTGGCCCCGGCCCGCATGCTCGCCATCGACGACCTGCGGACCTACTTCCACACCGAGGACGCTGTCGTGAAGGCGGTGGACGGCCTCGACGTGGCCATCGAGCCGGGCCGCACCCTGGGCCTCGTCGGTGAGTCCGGCTCGGGCAAGTCGGTCACCAGCCTGACGATCATGGGCCTGCTCCCCGAGTTCTCCGCGCGCATCCCCACCGGCCACGTCGCCTTCCTGGGCCGCGACCTGCTCGCCATCCGCAAGAAGTCCCTCTCCGCCCTGCGCGGGGACGACGTCGCGATGATCTTCCAGGAGCCGATGACCTCGCTCAACCCGGTCTACCGGGTCGGCGATCAGGTGGCCGAGGCGATCATGCTGCACGAGAAGGTGTCGCGCACCGAGGCCTTGAAGCGGACGATAGACCTCTTCCACGAGGTCGGCATCCCCGACCCCGCCACCCGGGTGAAGAGCTACCCCCACGAGATGTCCGGCGGGCAGAAGCAGCGCGTCATGATCGCCATGGCGCTGTCCTGCAACCCCCAGCTCCTCATCGCGGACGAGCCCACCACCGCTCTGGACGTCACCATCCAGAAGCAGATCCTCGACCTGCTCCGCAAGCTGCGGGACACCCGCGGCATGTCCATCCTGTTCATCACCCACGACCTCGGCGTCATCGCGGAGATCGCGGACAAGGTCGCGGTCATGTACCGGGGCAAGCTGGTCGAGTACGGCGACGTGCTCCAGGTCTTCCGCGAGCCGGCCCACCCCTACACGAAGGGCCTGCTGGCCTGCCGTCCGCGCCTCGACTCCCCCTACCAGCTGCTCCCCACGGTCACCGACTTCCTCGTCACCAGCGTCGAGGACGGCGAGGTGGTCGTCCGCGAGAAGCCGATGGACCCGGCGCTCGAGGAGCGGCTGCTGCACGGCGCCCGCCCCAAGATGCCCACGGGAGAGGGCGAGCCCGTGCTGCACGTGAGGGACCTGCAGGTCTGGTTCCCCATCAAGAAGAGCTTCGTCGGCAAGGTGCTCAAGTGGGTCAAGGCGGTCGACGGCATCAGCTTCGATGTCTACCGTGGGCAGACGCTGGGACTCGTCGGCGAGTCCGGCTGCGGCAAGACCACCACCGGCCGCGCCATCCTGGGTCTCGTGCCCGTGCGCGGCGGGACCGTGCAGTTCGAGGGGGTCGATCTCGGCTTCCTCTCCAAGGGCGGCTACGCCGAGGGCGGCAGCGCGCCGTCCGCGCTGGACAAGATCTTCGACCTGCACTTCGGGGACCGCAAGGTCGAGGGGCAGTGGATCTACGCCGGCATCACCCTGGGCATCGGCATCGCGCTGGCCCTCGGGCTGGGGTGGCTCGGCGTCTCCCCGGTCAGCCTCCTCCTGCTGGTGCTCTTCTTCCTCGGCCTCGCGGTCGGCGTGATCGGCCTCGCCATGGCCCGGATCCCCGCTCCCGAGGCGGACATCCGGCGCCGCCTGCAGATCATCTTCCAGGATCCGTACAGCTCTTTGAACCCGCGCCTGACCATCGGGGACGCCATCACCGAGCCCATGCGGGTGCACGGCATCGGCGGCAACCAGGAAGAACGCACGAAGATCGCCGGTGATCTGCTGGAGGAGGTCGGTCTCGAGCGCGCGTACCTCCGCCGCTTCCCCCACGAGTTCTCCGGCGGTCAGCGCCAGCGGATCTGCATCGCGCGCACGCTGGCGCTGGAGCCGTCGGTCATCATCTGCGACGAGTCCGTCAGCGCGCTCGACGTCAGCGTGCAGGCCCAGGTGCTCAACCTCCTCAAGGAGCTGCAGATCCGCCGCGGCCTCACCTACATCTTCATCAGCCACGATCTGTCGGTCGTGAAGTTCATGAGCGACGTCATGTGCGTGATGAAGGACGGCGTCATCGTCGAGGCCGGCCCGTCCGACGCCATCTACGAGGACCCGCAGGACCCGTACACGAAGCGCCTCATCTCGGCGATCCCCAACGACGACATCGCCCACATCGAGGCGCTCCAGGATCAGCGCGTGGCGGCCTGGAAGGAGCGCATGCAGGCTGCGCTCGCCGAGGCGAGCTGAGTCTCACGGCTGCGCCACCCGCCGGAACAGGTCCACGAACATCGCCGCGTCCGCCTCCTCCATCGAGAGCTCCGGTCGGGACAGCGCGGCGCGGTCGAGCGCCTCGCCCACCCCCATGAGCACGTCGACCAGCAGGTCGGTGGGCAGGTCCGTGCGCACGGCCCCCCGCGCCTGACCGACCTCCACGATGGCGGTCGTCCGCGCCCGCCCTGCGTCGATCAGCGGGGAGAGCGCAGGGTGGCCCAGACCCATGCCGATCTTTGCGAGGGCGACGACCTCAGGGTGGGCCATGGCCGCCGCGCCCAGGGCCAGCACCAGATCGTACACCTGCTCCCAGAACTCCCGCCCGTCGTCGACCCCGTCCCACAGCGGTCCGAAGTCCCCGGCTGCCCGGGCCATCGCCCGCTGCAGGGTGGTGACGTACAGGTCGACCTTGTCGTCGAAGTAGTAGTAGAAGCTGCCTTTCGACAGACCCGTGTCGGCGATGATCCCGTTCTGGCTCGCCTCGTGGAAGCCACGGTCCAGGAACGCGCGCTCGGCCGTGTCCAGGATCCGCGCCTGCAGGTCAGGGTCGAGCTTGTGGAACCGCGGGCGGGGCACGTCGAGCCTCCTTGCCGAGCCTGCGTCGGCGCCACTGGACGTAGCGTGCAGCCCCCAGGTCGGCCTCCACCCAGCGGCTCTTGCCAGGCACGCACTGCTTCTCGGTCATGGTGTCCATGATGGCGACGTCCTGGGGCTGCACGACGAACTTCTCGAGCAGGACCACCGAGGCCGCCTGCAGGTAGCCGAGCGGGGCGGGCAGGGTGCCGTAGATCCGGAACAGCGAGATGCAGTGGGCCTCGTCGACCGGGATGGCCGCGGACACGCCGACCTGGCCGCCGATCTCGATGAGTTGCAGGTTGCCGGGCAGGAAGCTGGTGCGGAACACCACCCCGTGCTCCTTGCCCTCGTGCACCAGCTCGCCGCGGGCCTCGATGGCGCCGGACTCGGCGTCGTGTTCGACGTGCAGGTTGGCGACCCGGGTCCCGAACAGCCCGCCCACGTTCACCGATCGATGGGCGATGGCGGCGTGGTAGACGTCGAAGTTGGTCTCGATGAAGCGAGAGTGATCCACCGGGTAGGCGATCTCCGCCTCGGCCCAGGTCCACGGGCCGCGACCCTCCTGCTCGGGGAAGCTCTTCGGAGGAGCGTCACACCTGGCCGGATCCCCCCACCAGATCCAGACCATGCCGTGGGCCTCGTGGGTCTTGTAGGTGGTCACGCACATGGCGGGGCGGACCGCACCCTGCACCGGCATCCGCTGGCACGCACCCTCCCGATCGAAGGCGAAGCCGTGGTACGGGCACCGGATCTGCCCGTCCACCACGCGACCGGGGGACAGGGCCACCCCCTTGTGCGGGCAGCGGTCGACCATCGCGACCACCCGGCCCTCCCCGTCCCGCCAGAAGACCATGCGCTGGCCCATGCGCGTCGCGCCGACCGGCTTCCTGCCGATCGCCCGACTCGCCATGACCACGTACCAGACGTCCTCGATCACGACCCACCTCCAGTTAGACCATCAGTCAGACCATCGGTCTGATTCTGGAGACGACGTAGTCGCCCGGCGGCAGCCGAGCAAGGATCGAGCGGATCCGAGGGTCCGGGGGTGGATCCCCCGGGGAGGCCGAGCTTCGAGGCCGGCAAACGGATCCGGCCAGCCGTCCACGCGGGAGAGCCCCCCTAGGAGGCCTGCTTCTCGAGAGCCCCGTGCGCTTGCAGGTCCGCCTTCGTGCGCTCGAGCTCCTTCGCCACCGGGCAGCGCGGGGCCTCACCGGGGGCGCGGACGCTGGGCCAGGCGTAGAGCACGATGCCGCCGACGAGGTAGCCGGTGGCGAGGCCGAGGCGGAGCCAGTCGGACGGCGCGAAGTACACCGACAGCGGCACCATCACGACCGCACCGGCGAGGATGGTCCACTTGGCCCGGACCGAGATCGTGCGGTCGGTTCGCCAGCGCGTGATCGGCGGGCCGAGCCAGCGGTGGTTCAGCAGCCAGTGGTGGAAGCGCTGACTCCCGCGAGCGAAGCAGAAGGCGGCGAGGAGGAGGAACGGGGTGGTCGGCAGCAGCGGCAGCACCGCCCCCAACACGCCGAGCGCCACACTGACGAACCCGGCAGCGATCCACAGCGCGCGGACGAAGCGAGAGCGCGCGACGGTGTCAGACGAAGCCTGCTGCACGAGAGCCTCCGACTTCCTCATCGGATGCGGAGGCGGGGGTCTTCAGTGGGATCGCGAAAGAGGAGCTTCGAGCTTCGAGTGGTCTGGCGGGGAGTCGCGTAGCCGCGAGCGGGGGAGTGGAGGGCCGGTCTCCAGTCTCCAGTCTCCAGTCTCCAGTCCGTGGGCGACGGACAGAGGAGCAGCGGCGATGTGCCGGCCGGTGGTCTGCGGTCCAACTGGCAGCCGGTTCGCCCGAGTCCGCGGTTGACGAGTCGACCATGGCGGGCTGGGTGCGGCGCGAGCGCGGTGCCAGGCCCCCTGCATGCAGCGCGGATGTAGGGCGCACTGCACCGAAGTGCACGTGCCACCTCGATGCCGGAGGACTGGAGACTGGAGACTGGAGACTGGAGACCGCGCCGCCACTCCCTCGCCCGCAGCAACGCGACGTCCCATCAGCCCCCCTCGCCCGCAGCAACGCGACTTCCCGTCAGCCCCCCCCTGCCCGCAGCAACGGCAACTCCGCGGAGCGATGCATCGCCCGCAGCAACGCGACTTCCCACCAGCCCAGTCCGCCTACACCGCCTCGGGCAGCGCCTTGTGCAGTCGCAGCAGCAGCCCGACGTCGCCCTCCACCCGGACCGTGCCGTCCATGAAGGCCTGCTGCACGTCGATCCGGCCCGTGACGATGTCCACGAAGCGCGGCAGGGTGCAGGTCAGGATGCTGTCCGCCCACAGGGCACGACCTTCGGAGATCTTCGGGCCGTCCTTCTTCGTGTGCAGGGTCCACACGCCGCCGCCGGGTCCGAGCAGCTCGAACGTCACCAGCACGTCGGTGGGCAGCCCTGAGGCGACTTGTTCTGCGACACCACGCAAGTACAGGTCCACTCTCTTGTGTCCCAGGTCCTGCTGCATGGTCGCAGTCATCGGCGTTCCCCCGTCGCTTGCGCCCTGTCGGGCGGGGTGCCTGAAGTCCCTTGAAGGGTAATGTCCCGCTCCCCCGATGTCACCCGGTTGATCGACGTCGGAAACCGTGATGTCACGACCCAGGAGAGGGAACGCCAGGTCTGGATTGGCGTGCATGCCCATCGCTTCCTCCGTTTCGCAGACACCGGATCCGCGGACTGCGTCAACGGGTTGCAGTCTCCGGGCCAACCAGGATTGTCGTGGATGTGGGGATCGCTTCACGGGGCGCTGGGGCAATCCACGCGCCGGTGTGTCAGGTCGCGCAGGGCGTGCGCAAGCCCCGTCGGGCTACGATGAGTCGCTGCCTCGGAGGTCCCGTGGACGAGCCGTCCAACACCCAGCTTCGCCCGATCCACATCATCTCCGACGGTACCGGCGAGACCGCGGAGAAGGTCGTCCGCGCTGCCCTGCGCCAGTTCCGCGGCCACGTCGTCTACGTGCACACCCACGGCGACATCCTCAACATGGAGCAACTGCGCGCGATCCTGCGCCAGGCCGCCATGCAGAACGCCTTCATCGTCACCACCCTGGTCTCCGAGGCCATGCGCGACCAGGTCGCCCGTGCCGCCGCCAAGGCCGGACTGCACCACATCGACCTGCTCGGCTCCATCCTCGACGCGCTGGGCAAGTACCTGGAGGACAAGCCCGCCGAGGTCCCGGGCCTGCTCCACGAGGTCGACGAGCGCTACTTCCAGCGCATCGAGGCGGTCGAGTTCACGGTCAAGGCGGACGACGGCAAGGAGCCCCGCATGCTCCGCGAGGCCGACATCGTGCTGGTCGGGGTCAGCCGCACGTCCAAGACGCCCTTGTCGACGTTCCTCGCCCACAAGGGCTTCAAGGTCGGCAACGTCCCCCTCGTGCTCGACAAGCCCCCTCCCCCCCAGCTCTTCGAGGTCGACCAGCGCAAGGTGTTCGCACTCGACATCGACCCCGAGATCCTGCGGGGCATCCGCCGGGAGCGCCTGCTGGCCATGGGCCTGCGCGGAGGCAACAACTACTCCGACATGGACTACATCCTGGCCGAGCTGGAGTACGCCCGCGAGCTGTTCGCCGGCAACCCGGAGTGGCCGCTGGTCGACGTCACGAACAAGGCGCTGGAGGAGACGGCGGCGACGATCCTGCGGATCTGCCACGAGCGCGGGTTCACGCGGGCGGTGGGGGATGTCGGGCAGCTGTAGATTTGGTGTTTGGTTCTTGGTTCTTGGTTCTTGGTTCGGCCGGTCGGTCTGCGGCCGTGGCGGGCCGGTCGACCGGTGACCGTGGCGGGCCGGTCTCCAGTCTCCAGTCTCCAGTCTCCAGTCCAACCACACCCGAGAGAGGCGATCGGCAGCGGTGCAGACCCCGCGCTCCGATTTCACGAGCAAACGCAGTGCATTGGCCAAACGGACCCGATCGAAGCTGCGACGCACCACTGGAGACTGGAGACTGGGGACTGGAGACCGAGCTTCCACTCCCCTGCCCGCAGCTACGCGACGCGCGGACCGACGCGACGCACTCTCGACCCCTCCCCCCACTCCCACCGGTTAGTCCTCACCGGGCCCGAACCAGAGAGCCTCACGTTTGATCGGCAGCATCCTCGACAAGTACGAAGTGCTCCAGAAGGTCGGCGAGGGTGGCATGGCCACCGTCTACCGGGGCCGCCACACCACGCTCGGTCGAGACGTGGCGATCAAGGTGCTGCATCCTCACCTCTCGTCGAGCACGCGCAACCGCAAGCGCTTCGCCCGCGAGGCCCGGGCCATCGAGCACCTGCGCCACGACAACATCCTCGAGATCTTCGACTACTCGGGTGCTGACGCCGAGGACTGCTACATCGTCACCGAGTTCGTCGGTGGGCGCACCCTCACCGGCTTCATGGACGAGCACGGCCGCCTGCCGTCCGAGATCGCGACCATCATCGGCATCGCGCTGGCAGAAGCCCTCGCCTACGCCCACGACGCGAGCGTGCTGCACCGCGATCTGAAGCCCGACAACGTCATGATCCGCTTCGACGGCACCGTGAAGCTGATGGACTTCGGCATCGCGCGCTTCCTGGACGAGAGCCAGGTCACCATGACCGGTGCGCTGGTCGGCAGCCCGGCGTTCATGAGCCCGGAGCAGGCCCGCGAGGGCGACCTCGACCTGCGCAGCGACCTGTTCAGCCTCGGCACCCTGCTGTTCTACCTGTGCTCCGGCCACCTGCCCTTCGCCGGCAGCAACCCCTCGCTGATCCTCAAGAACATCATCGAGGGCAACCGCCCCGGGCTGCTGGAGTTGGCCCCGTCGGTCTCCGCCACCCTCGCCGACGTGGTCGAGCGCCTGCTCCAGACCGACCGCGAGGGCCGCTTCGACGACGCCCGCCAGGTGGCCGAGCAGCTGCACCAGGCCCTGGCCGAGGTGCGGGTGGATCCGACCAGCGCGCGCTTCTCCCTGTGTGCCTGGCTCGAGGACGCCGACGCCTATGCAAACGCCCTGGACGACCACCTCCGCGAGGTGCTGCTGTCCGAGGGTCGGCGCCTGCTCGAGATCGGCGAGTCCCTGGCCGCCCTGCGCCTGCTCAATCGACTCCTGGCGTTGGACGAAGACAATGCCGAGGTGCTCACCCTCATCCAGGGCCTGCACCAGGACCGCCCCCGCCGGGTGACCGCCCCCTGGTTCCTCGCTGGCGGCGCCGCCCTCATCGCCGCGATCGCGTTCCTGGTGGTCGGCATCCTGACCGGGTGGCTGCCCATCCCCGGCCTGTCCGGCGCCGCCGAGACCCCGATCACCACCTCGACGGATCCGGTCACTTCCGATCCGTCGACCGCCGCCACCGCGACGACCGAGCCGGATCCGGGCAGCAGCGCCACGACGGCGGACCCCGAGGTGGGCGCCGTCGGCGGGTCGGACACCGACAGCTCGGAGGGCACGACCGATTCGGGCGGATCCACCGGGCCGGACGTCCCTCCAGGTCCGGGCGCGGGCACCGGGTCCGATCCGGGTCGCGGCACCACCGGCCGCGTGCGCACAGGCGCGATGATCCCGCCGGGCCCGAACGTGGGGCGCGCCGGCGAGGGCACGGCAGAAGACACCGACGCCGCCGCGTCGGGGACGACCGAGCCGGAGCCGCCGCGCCTGGGCTTCCTCTACGTGCGGGTCAGCAAGAGCTGGGGCAAGGTGAGGATCGATGACTCCGAGATCTCCCACCAGACCAACGAGCGCGGCCCCATCGAGGTGGAGCCGGGCAACCACAAGGTCACGGTCTCCCATCCCCTCGCCTACCCCGAGGTGCTGGACGTGACCGTCGCCGCCGGCGAGACCGTGGAGCGCCACGTCGACCTGCGCTTCCAGCCCCTGGTCATCCACGTGCCCGAGGCGTGGAACAAGCGCTGTGCGGCCCGCCTCGCGGGCATCGACGCCGGCACCCTGGGCGAGCTCGGCTACCAGCTCACGACCGACCGGATCTTCGACGGAACGGTGTCCCTGCAGCTCGACTGCCCGGGCAGCGTCGGCCTCAACACCGTGCTGGGCGCGATGGCCATGAACCGTCTGGAGTACACGCTGCCGGAGCCGGCGCGACCATGACCCGGGGATCACGATCTGGGGGACGGGGGGCGTCCGGAGGGAGCATCGGGCGGGTGAACCATGCCCGCTGGGCCCGTGCTGCACGCGGTCTGCGCCGGATCCTGAGCCTCTGGCACGTGCCCTGCATCCTGATGACCCTGAGCGGGTGCCTGGCACTGCACGGGCCTTGGTACCTCATCACCAACTCACCACCCGAGCAGGTCACCGTGAGCCCCGTCGGCCTCATCCGCATGGACGAAGAGCGCAAGCCCGTCATCGTCGAGTTCTTCGACGTCGACGGGGACGACCTGTCGTTCCGCTGGTTCGTCGACGGTGAGCTGGCGACCGATGCGCTCGAGACCCGCTACGTCGACCAGCGGGGCCGGCTCATCCAGGGCTCGGTCCTCCGCCTCGTCCGCGACGAGGTGGACAACGCCGCGTCCGTCGACTGCGTCATCAGCGACGGCGACCCCGATCTGCCGCCGGTGAGCATCTCCTGGATCGTCTCCAAGGAGGACACGACATGAGCCGGGTCCCTCTGCTGATCCTGTCCCTGGCCACCCTGGCCGGCTGCGCTGCCGAAGGCCGCAACTACGCCGAGGATGTCGCGCTCCAGCCCGGGGAGTGGGACGACGCCACCGACATCGAAGGCCAGGTGCGCATCGACGTGTACCCGCCCGAGGCCCTCGACACCGTGCGGGGCCCGGTCTCCCTGCGCTCCCAGACCTTTGTCGAGGACGTGCGGCGCGACCTCGAGGTCTCGCTCGTGCTCACTCCGGCGGTCACCATCTCCGGCACCGTCACCGGCACCGCCCTCACCCCCTGGCCCAGCGCCGAGGTCCCCACGGTCGACGATGTGCTGGCCAACGCCGCCCTGCGGTTCGGGCTGGGGGGCACGGCCCAGCAGCCGCGGACCGAGACCGACGCCGACGGTCGGTTCACCGTGGCGGTCGTGCCGTCGGACATCGCCTACGACCTGGCCGTCATCCCCGAGACGACCGACGTCCCCCTGCGGATCGAGCGCGTCACCATCGACGGCTCCACCCAGGAGCTCGACCTGCACCTGGACGCCGGCGTGCCAGTGTGGGGCACGGTCACCGATCCCGATGGCGCCCCGCTCACCAACATCGAGCTCACGGCGGTGGGACCGACTGGCCTCGAGAGCGCGCCGACCACCAGCGACGTGCGCGGCCGCTACGAGCTCATCGTCGCGCCGGAGCAGGCCTACACGGTGGTCGCCCGACCCATCGGGGTCCGTGTCCTCCCGGACGTGCGCGTCGCAACCGGCGTCGTCTCCGCCAGCGGCATCCGCGCGGACGTGCCCTTCAGCGGGGTGGCGTCCAACCCGATGACCGGCGTGGTCAGCCTGCAGCGGCTCGTCGATGGGGAGGAGATCGAGCAGCCGGTCAGCGAAGGCGCCGTCCGGGTGCGGATCATCTCGCAGTCCCTGGACGGCTACGCTGACGGCGAGGCACGCTTCGAGGCGGAGCTGGGCACGAACGGCAGCGGGCGCTTCACCGAGATCGCCCCGGCCGGGTTCTACCGGGTGGAGGTCGCGCCGCAGGCCCTCGATGGGCCCTCGCCGCTGGTCGTCGAGGGGGTGCGGGTGGGAAGCGGCAACACGACGACGACGGTGAACGGCCTGAGCCTGTCGCGCAAGACCGCCCGCCAGGGCCGGGTGCTGGACGAGGATGGCACTCCCGTCGGCCTGGCGCAGATCACCTGCACCGAGCTCGGGTTCGCCGAGCGCAGCTTCTCCACCACCGCCGATCCCGAGGGCGGCTGGGTCATGTCCCTGCCCGACACCCCGGTCCGCTGCGCCGTCACCCCCCCCATCGAGCTGGCCGGCGCCCTGGCGGTGACCTGGCAGCGGATGGAGGACGAAGAGCTGTTCACCGAAGATGCCGAGTGGACCCTGCGGATCCGGGAGGGCTCGGTCCTCTCCGGCCAGGTGCGCAGCCGCGGGGAGGCGCGCCTCTCCGCCCCCGACATCGCCGAGGTCGCGTCCGCGGTGGTCGAGGTGCTCGACTCGTCGGGCAACCTGCTGGGTGTCGCCATCACCGACTCGAACGGCCAGTTCCGGATGCGGATCGATCGCTAGAGCGGACCGTCGGGCCGTAGCGAGACCGGAGGTCTGCTGGAACGCCGAGATCGTCCCACGCGGTGGGGCGACCGAAGGGGCCTTGGCAAGGCAAGCCGCGCCCCTAGAGCAGCGGCCCGACCCACTCGATCGACAGGACCCGGCCCGCGCTGTTGCCCACGTGGGCGACCGCCGACTCGAGGTCATCCGCCAGCACCACGCGATCCAGGCGCCGGCCGGCGGCCTCCAGGGTCACCTTCCACGCCTGGGTGCCACTCTGGGGCGCCGAGGCCATGGGCGGCGCGTCGGCGGTGTGCTCGCGCGGGACCGCGGGGATGCCGTGCTTGTAGCGGTAGTTCCGCACCGCGTTGGTGCTGACCTTCGCCTCCTGCGCCACGACCCGATCCGGCACCTTGCCGACGAGGTGTGCAAAGGCGTCGATCTTGGAGGGACGCCTGCGTGCAGCCTTGCTGGTACGACGGGGACCGCTGTAGCCGGAGATCTCGTGGCGAGCGCGGAAACTGGCGACGGTGCGCACGCTGACGCCGGCTTCGCGAGCCACATCCGCATCCGGCACCGCACCCAGCAGGTCCCAGTGTGGCAGCAGGAGGTGATCCTTCGAGCCCGGGCGCGGCGGGGGTGGCTCGGAGCCGTCGTGGTCGCCCTCGTCACTGCTGCGGCCTGTGCTGGACGCTCCCGGCTCCGGCGGCAGATCATCCCCGCGGTCCCGACTCTTGCGGGCTGCCCGGGGACCCGGAGGCGCCGGGTTGCGCGTCGTGCCCGTACGCTTGAGCGCCGCCGAGATCGCGCCCGGGGTCACGCCGAAGCGCTCCGACAGCTCACGCAACGACAGCTCGTCCTTGAGGGCGAGCAGGTCGGGCCAGAAGTCCAGGGTCTCGAGTCGGCGCATGAAGCCGGTCCGGTGTCAGAGGGTTCCAGGGGGGCGAGTGGACTTCGCGCGTGGCGCGGATCCGAGCGCTGCAGACCGTAACCCAAGCCCACACGCACTTCAGCAACCACACGGAAAGACAAGTTGACAACGACGCAATTCAATACCCTGCACCGTGGACACCCCACCTGCAGGGTGGCGCGTCCCGTCCCTGCAACCGACACGGATGCAGCGAAGAGCCCCGTTGACCGGGCCGCCCGGGTGGGGCTACGGTCCCGCCGGGTTCACACATGATCATCGGGCTCCTCCTGCTAGCACTGACCGGCGCCCACGCGGCGCCGGACCCCAGCACGCCCGAGCCCACGTCGGTGCCGACGCCCGATCCTGCGACCGACCCGGCGTCCGGAGCGCCGTCGAGGACCGGGCCCGAGCGCTGTCCCCCCTCCCCGCCCGACCGCTCCGCCGCCTTCAGCGAGGAGCTGCGGCGCGCCAAGCACCTCTACCGATCGGGCTGCCACGGCTGGGCGCTGGAGGTCTTGCAGGATCTCGACCTGCGCCGACGCCTGCAGACCGTGCCCGAGACCGAGGACATCGAGCAGCGCAAGTACCTGGGCGAGGTCCTGCTGGTGGTCGGGCGCAAGCAGGAAGCCCGGGACACCTTCCTGCTGCTCCTGCGCGAGCACCCCGACGCCTACCTGGGCCTGCTCGAGCACTCCCCCGAGGCGGTCGAGCTGTTCGACACGGTCCGCGCCGAGATCGAGAACCAGCGTCCGGACCCGATCCCCACGCCGGACATCCCGCCGCGCCCCCTCATCACCTACCTGCCCCTCGGCGTGGCCCACTTCAAGGCCGGCGATCGGGGACGAGGCCGCGCGTACGCGTTCAGCGAGGGCGCCCTGATCGGGGTCACCGCGGTCACCTACGTGCTCATCCCCCGCGGCGACCCGGGCACGTACGATGAGCAGGTGCTCCGGCGCATCCTGCCGCTGCGCATCATGAACATCTCCGCCACTGCGGGAATCATCACCTTGTACGCCATCTCCCAGGCAGACGCCTCCAACCGCTGGCGCAGGCGTCACCGGACCACGCTGATCGTCTCCCCGACCGGGGTGGGCATCCAGGGCAGGTTCTAGGCCACCGTCGGACACCGCCTCCCCCCAGGCCCGCCCGAACGCGCAGGCGATCGGCGTGCGGGCGTGGTACGACGAGGCGCCCGTGGGCGCGGGCGGAGGACTGCATGGCCTGGCTCGAGTGCGAGCACACCATCCGCAAGAACGTGCAGCGCTACATCGTGCGCAAGCCGATCACGTCCATCGGTCGCGACCAGAAGAACGACCTGGTGCTCGAAGACCCCATGGTCGAGCGCAGCCACGCCAGCCTGCTGCGCCAGGGTGACAAGCTGACCATCTCGCTGGCTGCCCGCAGCGGCGAGCTGTACGTCAACGGTCGTCGAACCCGCAACCAGGCCCTGTCCCCCGGGGACACCGTGCTGGTCGGTGCCTGGCGTCTCACCGTGCACGAGGGCGAGCCCGCCGCCGACACCAGCGCGGACGACGACGATCAGGCGCTGCCGCTCGACACCCTCAAGCAGCTGGTCGAGCTCTCCGCCGAGCTCATGCGCGACACCGAGCCCCAGCGGCTGTTCACCCTCCTGCTCGAGGGCATCGTCACCCTCACCCGCGCCGAGAAGGGCTTCCTGATCGTCATGCAGGACGGTCGCAGGCACCTGGCCGCGTCCCACAACGTGGAGGGTCAGAGCCTGGATCTGTCGCGGATCAGCGACACCATCGTCGACCGGGTGGTCGAGCACCTGCAGCCGGTCATCGTCAGCGACGCCATGTCCGACGGGCGCTTCGGTCGCGCCAAGTCCGTGGTCGACCTCAAGCTCTCCTCGGTCATGTGCGTGCCCATGATCTACCGGAGCGACCTGCTCGGCGTGATCTACCTGGGCAACGACAGCATCACCGATCTGTTCGGCGACCGGGACCTCGCGCTGCTGCAGATCTACGCCAGCCAGGCCGCGCTGATCGTCCACCACGCGCTGCTGGTCAACAAGCTCAAGCTCGAGACCCGCACCCTGCGCCGCCAGCTGCGCCAGGCCAGCCAGGGCGAGATGATCGGCGCCTGCCCGCCGATGAAGCGGGTCTTCAAGATCCTCTCCCGCGCCGCCCCCACCGACCTTTCCGTCCTGGTCCTCGGCGACACCGGCACCGGCAAGGAGCTGGTCGCCCGCGAGATCCATCGCCTGTCGACCCGCAAGGACGAGAACTTCATCGCCATCAACTGCGGCGCCATCCCCGAGAACCTGCTCGAGAGCGAGCTCTTCGGCCACAAGAAGGGCAGCTTCACCGGAGCGCACGCCGACAAGGTCGGCAAGGTCGAGGCGGCCGACGGCGGCACCCTCTTCCTCGACGAGATCGGCGAGATGCCCATGCAGCTGCAGGTCAAGCTGCTGCGCGTGCTGCAGGAGCGGGTCATCGAGCGCGTCGGCGATCTCACGCCCCGCAAGGTCGACATCCGCCTCGTCGCCGCGACCAACAAGGAGCTGCAGACCCTCATCCGCGAAGGCAGCTTCCGCGAGGACCTCTTCTACCGCCTCAACGAGCTGACGGTGCAGCTCCCGCCCCTGCGCGAGCGCGGCGAGGACATCGCCGTGCTGGGCCAGTACTTCCTCAACAAGTACCGCGAGCAGTACAGCGGCAAGGCCAACGGGTTCACCAACCAGGCGCTCCTGGCCATGAACCACTACGCCTGGCCCGGCAACGTCCGCGAGCTCGAGAACCGCGTCAAGAAGGCGGTCATCATGAGCGACCGCGCCCTGCTCAACCCGGACGACCTCGGGCTGGAGGGCACCGACAAGCGCCACGTGCTCGACCTCGACGAGGCCGCCGAGCGCTACAAGATGGACTACGTCCGCCAGGTGCTGGAGCTCAACAACTGGAACAAGGCCCAGACCGCCCGGGACCTGGGCGTCGATCCCCGCACGATCTTTCGGTACATCGAGAAGATGGAGGATGTGCCGGAGGGGTCGGAGTAGAGGGGGTCATCGAGAGGCGCAGAGTCCCCGGGCACACCTTCGGGCACACCTTCTCGGTGGAGGACGGATGAAGGGCAAGAAGGGGTCCGTGACCTGGGAGCGGGTCGACCACGACCGCGTGCGGTTCCGCTGGCGGGAGTACGTCGACGAGGCGGGCGTGAGGCTGCCGAAGGCCCGGATGCGAAAGGCAACCGTGCGCGGGCTGGGGAGTGACACAGAGGTCGAACAGCTCGCCCTCGAGATCCGGGCGAGTCTCGAAGCCCACGGATGGTGGCGGCCGGGAGACTCCGAAGCCGGCCAGCGGGCCCGCGGCGTCTCCAACCTCGAGAAGGGGGCGCTGGCCTACTTGGAGTGGGTGGCCGGGCGTAGCGCCCCAACGACGCAGGCCCAGGCACGCACCAACCTTCGCAAGGTCATGGCCGGCATCCGGTCGGTGCACGGCGTTGCTGCTACAGACGGCATCGCGGGCTCGCTCCTCAACGCCCAGACCCTGGCCAAGGTCTACGCGCTCTGGCGCACGGAAGGGGCTCGGGGGAGCACCATCTACGACCGCGGGCGCTACGCCGTTGATCTGTGGGCCTACCTCCGCACCTTCCCCGAACAGTGGCCGGATGTTCCTCCGATCCCACCCCAGCGAAAGACCGTGATGCCGAAGAAGCCGCGGGTCTCGCGCACCCTCGTCAACCCGACATGGGCCGAGCTCGACGCGCTGTGCCGGCACGCCGCCCATCGGCCTGGTGCCCGTGGCCTGGTACGGCGCAAGAGCCAGCACGTGGATCGTCTCTTCCTCGTGCTGCGCGGCACAGGAGTGCGCATCTCTTCGGCGCTCGCGCTCCGTGTGCGCGATGTCGATGTTGAGGGCGCGCGCCTGGCCTTCGACGCGGCCTGGGAGGAATCGAACAAGCGCCATCCGAGGTGGACCCCAGTCCCTCGGTGGCTGGTCGGGCACATCAGCGGGTGGCTTGCTGGACTGGACGCCGACGCGCTGATCCTGCCTGGACGCGATGGGCAGCTGCGCGAAGATGTGGCGGCAGTCACCCTGCAGCGAATCGTGGGCGCAGCTGTGGACGCTGGAGAGGTCCGCCCAGAGGTCGTGAGGCCACCCGGTCGTGGGAATCGCCGCCTCTCCAATGTCTTCCGCTCTGGCATCCAGGCTCAGCTCGAAGATGCCGGTGCGCCGAGAGCCGGGATCGATCTGCTGGTGGGACACATGCCGGAGCACACCCGGGAGCGTCACTACGCTGACGCATCAAACCGCGCGCGGCGGGCGGCGGATCTCGTGCCCGAGCCGGTGCTGGTCTGGCCCAGCGACACGCCGTCCAACGTAGTTCAGCTTCGAACTACAGCTTGACGGCCTGACCTGGGAGGATGGAGAACGAGGTGTTGGCGGGTCCCTTCGGTGCAGGTGGCCGGCGCGCAGAGGCTGGCGTCGATGGAGGCCGCTGTTTGCGGGGTTTCGGGGTGGAACCCGAGACCGCGGGCCGCGTCGCATCGGCGTACCAAGCACGAACGTGGGCCGCAGACGGCCACCAGTAGCCGGGGCGCGTAGAGTCCGGGCGGGCGGCGCGCGGCCGGCGCTCTGGCGGCAGACGCGCGATCCGCCGTCGCAGGGTTCGAGGATGAACCCCCAGGATCTGGGCAGCTTCGATCATACCGAGTGGTTCGGGTTCGAGCAGCCGGGGCACCTCTTCCCTCGTTGCAGGAGCGCCCCCGAGCGTCTCCCGAAGGCTCGACGTGCTGTCGAGAATGGCGTGAGCCAGCACCTCGGCTCGGCTGACCAGGGCAAACAACTCGTCGACCTGGCCCTCGAGTTCGCGAGGTGGTGAACCCGATCGAACCGGCACGACCTGGTCGCCCTGCACCGTCGTGCGGGCAGCGATGGCCCGTTCCGTCACCGCAGCTCCAGCATCGGCGGCAGCTCGCGGAACGCCTCGCGCACCAGCTGCTCCGCGAGGTCGAGCGCGGTCTGGGGGTCGATGTCCTCGCTGTCAGCCAGCGCGTCCTGACGCGCCTCCAGGCGAGCACGCCAACCGTCCGGCCAGTCATCGATGTCGTCGGGGAGCTCGTTCGTCATCCACATGCGGGTGTAGGCGAACTCATCGTGTCGGTCCTTGAAGACAGTCAGCATCAGGCACACTCCTCCCGTCCTCGCCGGCGGCGAGCGGACGGGTCGGTGATGGGGTCAGGTCAGGCGGCGCGCAGGGCCGTGGTCGGGCGAACGGCCGTGCCGGGCAGCCGGAGCTCGAAGGCCCGAACAGCGTCCAGCTCGATCCAGGCGCCGGGGTCGAGGGTCAGCCGGGGCGGCACGCGCACAAGCCGGGCGCGTCGCCGGGTGGTCCAGAGCGTCGGTCCCCTGCCCTGCTCCGCGAGCATGAGGTCCGGGACGAGGACGTCGAGGGACCGCGGTCGCCGCGTGCGGAAGTGCAGGGTCGGCTCATGGCGAGCACGACCTCCGACCGCGTGCAGGCGGACGCGGAGCCCAGGAACACGGCTGGCGTGCTGGAGGTCGTGAGCATCCGACGCGAGCAGCGTCGCCCACCGGCCGTGCGCATCGCGCAGCTCGGTGAGGCCCCCGCGCTCGGTGTTCCGAGCGACGAGCCAGCGAAGGAACGTCGTGCGTGCGTCGGCTGCAGACATCGCGAGCTCAGGCTGCGCAGGGCGCCGCGAGGTGAGCGCGGATGGCGTCGACGGCGGCCGGCCCGTAGGCCCAGCCGAGCACCCACTTGCTCTCGAGCTGTACGAGGATGCGCGTCGCGACACCGGGCTGGACCTGACGAAGGCCGAGCGCAGTGATGGTCCGGCCGACCTTGTTGGCGGACACGCCGAGCTCGCGCCCGATGTCGGTCGGGGTCTTGAAGCCGTGCGCGGTCGGACGGAGGGACAGGAGCGAGACGCCGAGCGCCATCTCAAGCGCGACGACGCGGTGGGCGAGCTCGGAGGCCTCGTCGAGGACGCCGGCGGCGCGGAGGTCCATGGCCGTGGTGAGCAAGATCTCGGCGAGGGACAGCTTGTCGTCGACCGAGGTCGGATCGGCCGGGCCCGTGGCGGGGGCGGTCAGCGTGGCGGTCGGGAGCGAGTGGACGGTCATGGGGTCTCCAGCGTGCGGACGCACTTCGAGTGGACGGGCAGACGCCGAGGGCGTCGACCGCGTGGTGGTCGATGTTGGCGGCGAGGATGAGATGGGCTCGCTGCACGCTGGAGATGTAGGGCGGCGGGGGGTGGGTGTCTGTCGGTTGGGGGTCGGTTCTGGGGGGTGGGATCTGGGCCGTTCTGGCGAGTTCAACCGACAATGTCCTAGCGCGCGCAACCGGAGAACAGCATCTGTCCGGGCGGGCCGCTACCCCTGGGCAACGTCGGCGTACGGACACGGGAGGCGGTGCCGCGATCCAAGGACGACGCGGACGGCGTTGGCTGCGTGGCATCGAGGCGCCTAAGGACTGGCCTGTCCCGGAGCTTGGTGTGTCCGAAGCCTTGTTCACCCGCTTTGCCCTGCCGAACGATCCTGACCTGGATGTGTTCAGCAGCGGCGTGACCGAGGTCGATGCGTACTTCCGCAGCCGACAGTGGTTCAACGTGGACAAGGGGCGCGCTGCGCCGCCGACCTACCAGTTCCTCACAGACGAGGGCGGGGAGGTGGTCGGTTACGCTGCCATCGCCTTCCGCAACGTGGAGCACCCCCACGACGGCTCGCCGGACCGGGCCCGGTACTTGGTGATTTACGCCGTGGGCGTCCACGAGCGGTTCCAGGGTGCCCTGAACCCCCGGGCAGAACAGGAGACCTTCGCCGTCTCGTTGTTTGGAGTGCTCGAGGAGTTCGCTCGCGACAAGGCGCGATGTGCGGGCCTCAGCCTGTGGGTGCGCGCCGACAACCTCCGGGCAATTGCCTTCTACGAGAAGGTGGGGTTCTTCGCGGATCCCGGGGGAGCCGTTCAGAGGAACGGTGGGGCTCCGCACCTGACGATGCGGAAGCCAGTTTCGTAGGAGCTACAGAAGCGGCGGGGGCGGGTACTCGGCGTCTCCGTCGTCGGGAGGCGCCAGGTCGCCACGCGCGTTCTTCTCGCGGAGCTCCTCCATCCGGTCCTTCACGGCCTCGACCTCGGAGCGCAGGAAGCGCCAGTGCCCACCGGCCGTCTTGAACGCGCCAGGGAACTGCCCGGACGCGAGCCAGTTCTTCACGGTGTTAGCGGAGGAGACGCCGAGCAATGCGGCAGCTTGCCCACTGGTCAGCGTCTCTTCGTGGCGGCTGTGCTTCTCCAGGCGTGCCACGAGGTCATCCCTCCCGGCGCGGGCCAGGACAGACGTCACCTCTTGGTACAGCGGCTGTGGAAGTGCGCTCATGAGAGTCCTCCAGTGAGCCGATCGGCTCCTCTCGATCTCAAGATAAGCAAAACCGCCAAAACCGTCAACGATTCCTTCGCCGATCATCGGCATTCAACCTCTGGATATTCCCCATGACGATGGCGAGAGCCAGAATATGCTGTGGCGGCATGCAAAGGCTTCGAGTATGACCAGTGTGGTCGCCAACCTTCTGAGGAGTCACCATGTCCAGCGACACCCCTCATCTGAAGTCCCATCGCGAGCGAACCGGAAAGACGCAGTCCGATATCGCGAAGATCGTCTCCGACATCACCGGCCGGTCCGTGCAGCAATCCCAGATCAGCCGTTGGGAGGACGACCCCGAGTCGATCCCTGCGAAGATGATGCGGGCCCTGTCCCAAGCCCTGGGCATCACTGTGGACGAGCTCTTCGAGCCGCCGAGTGCTCGAAACGACATGATGGTCGACCCCGGGGAGCCCTACGCCGACCTGACCAAGAACGTGGCGCTCCTCCGCGCCTGCCTGGACGCAGCTCCCGGTGTTGAGCAGCTGGACGGCGTCCCGCGTCCCACCCAGGTCGACGAGCTTTGCGCTCGCGTGGGGCGCAAGCCCAACGTGGTGCTCGCTGGGCACTTCGACGCGGGCAAGTCGCGCCTATGTAATGGGCTGCTTGGAGACGACTACCTGCCCACGCGCTACCGGCCAACGACCGCCGCCAACACCTGGCTCCGTCACGTCGATGACCGACCTCACGAATTGGACGAGACTGCCTACATCTTCCGGCCGGGCTTCGAGCCCGCGCGTCTGACAGACGCGGTACATCGCGAAGCGCACCTGGTGACGGCCGGAGGCCTGGAGGTGTTGACCGCGTATGGAACGCACCAGAGTGAGCGGTCCGGGGAGTACACCGCCGTCCTATTCCTGGACGCTCCGCTGCTTAGGTCGTGCAACCTGGTCGACCTCCCCGGACACCAGCACAACGAGGCGGATGCGAAGCTCGCAGAGGCCGCGCTGGCGTTCGCTGACGTCCTGCTCTACGTGTCCCCGTCCACCGGGTTTCTCGACGGTGAAGACCTCGCGCACCTTCGGGCGCACCTGCGACAGTTGCCGAAGCTGGAGGACCGAGGCCTGGAGCCTTTGTCGAGCTTCTTCCTGGTCGCGTCTCACGCACACCCGAACATCTCGGATGAGCAGATCAACGAGATCTTGGACGACGGCGCGACCATCCTCACGCGCGAGCTTGGCGAGACGGTCTTCCAGGAACGATATGGCCGTCCGCTCACCCATGCTGAGGTCCGGAGGCGCATCTTCCCGTTCTGGTTCGAGCGACCCGACCGGCGTGACCAGCTTCGCGACGCCGTCAACGAGACCCTCGGAACCATCATCCCGGGGGTGTGGCTCAGCGCGGCCGATGAGGAGGTCGAGGCGTTCCGACAGAAGAGCCGCGGGACCTGCGATGCGCACATCGAGCAGTACCGCCGCGCTCTGACCGACGTCCAGGCTGCCACCTCGGACCTCGAGATTCGCTTGGAGGCGGAGCCCGAGAGGCGGGCGTCTCGCCAGGCCGAGCGTGCCGAGGTTGTTCGGGCCATCGGCGCTGCGCGGGCGACGTCCCAGCAGCAGCTGGCGAGTCACTTCACCGAGCTGCTGAACGAGGATGCCGTCACCCGCATCATCGAGTCCAGGTACCGAAACAAGAAGGACGCCCAGAAGCACGCGGCGGGAGCCGTGATCGACCTGATCCAGAGCCGATTGGCGCAGGATACGAAGGTGCAGGCCGAGCAGCTTGTGCCGGCGGTGGACCGCTTCCTGGGCCAGTACGCCGTCCGGTTCGACGATCTGCGACGTCCCGACGGGTCCCCCGTTCCTGACATCGCGTTCGACGCGCGCGGGACCTTCCTAGGGGGCCTAGCCGGCGTCGGGACGGCGGGCGCACTGTCGGTGTGGGCTGCGTCCCTGGGCAACCTTGGGGGCTACATCATCGTCGCCAAGGTCGCGAGCTTGCTGAGCGCCCTCGGGCTGGGCGTCGGGTCCGGGACCTTGGTGTCGTTGGTGGCGGCAGTCGGCGGTCCAGCGGTGTTCGGTGTGGCCATCGCGGTGGCGGTCGGCTGGGTCGTGAACGCGTTGTTCGGCGAGGCCTGGCAGCGTCGCCTGGCACGGAAAGTCATCCAAGCCCTGCTCAAGCACCAGGTGCGCGAGCGGTTTCAGGCGGGGCTCACCGAATACTGGGATGAGACCGAGCGATCGTTCTCTTTGGCCGCGGACCAGCTGGAGGCCGAGTACGTGAAGCAGCTCGAGCAGCTCCAGCGGGTCGTCCACGCGGGGGCTTCGGACCGGGCAAGCTTGGAGCGGCTGTTGGCCGATCTGCAACGGATTCGGGACTTCTTCGGTGGGCTCCCGTGGCGTCCGGTCGCACCGAGCCGGGAGCCGGCGGGGACAGCCGCGAAGTAGCTTGAACGGCCAGGGCAGTTCGTCGGCGAGCCTCTCGCGCAGCTGAGATCCGGAGAGGTCGAAGGGCAGGCAGACCACATACCGGGAGGGCTTGGCTTGGCTGCCGCGCTCGAGCCGCAGCAAATGGCGCCTTCAGCTTCGTCATCGCGCGCCCGAAGTCGAAGTGGTACTTGACGTGCCACCCGTGGACGGCGTCGGAAGGGTCGGTCCAGATGCACCCGACGCCTCCGTCGCCGCCGGCGCCCCGAATCCTGCGATAGCCCTCCGCGCTTACATCGTCTCGGGCGATCTGACTGCAGAGTTCCTCGAAGGCGTCGTCCTTGCTGCCGCCCCGCGGAGCGATGCGGCGAAGTCGATGTCCGGGAGAGCAGTCATGAGCCCTCTTGTGGGCCGACGATACGAACCGCCTCGCCGGCAAGCCCTGGTCTCGACGACCATTGAGACCACCGCGCCTGGTACTGCGCGCGGTCCATGAGATTCACATCGTCTTCCTCGCGCTTCCCAGCCCCCCCGATAGGCTTCGCTATGTCCGCTGTGATCGACCCTCCGATCCCGCCCCTCATCGGTGAACAGCGCACCCGCACGCACTCGCCCTCGGCCGGCCCGCAGGTCGCGTAGCGACCGAGGACCGGCCCCCGTGCGCACCCGGGTCGGCTAAGTCGGGCGTCGTAAGCCCCAACGGGGTGAGGGCCCGGAGTTGCAGCTCCGAGCCCTCTGCGAACCCCGCCACCTCACAGCAAGACGGCGTTCGCGGCGGGATCTCACCTGTCGTGGCCGATCGGGCCAGTGCAGCAGAGTCATCGCCCGTTCTCATGTCGCCGTTGTCGGCGTCTCTGCGGCGTTTGTCGCCGGTGTGATCGCGGGCAGATCTACTGTGGGCCAGTCTGCGCGCGCGCTGCGCGTCGAGAGACGCTCCAGCGCTGCGGAAGACGGTACCAGCGGTCCCAGGTGGGGCGGGCCAACCATGCCGCCCGTCAGCAGCGCTATCTCGACCGGCGCGAGGCGAAGATGACGCAACAGGGTTCACCGCGCTCGGTACTACACGCAGCGTCTCGCCTGCGCCTGGTCGCCACGACCGGCGCCGGAGGACCCCTCGATGTACCCAAACCCCACGTTGTCCCTGCCTTGGCGCGCTGCTGCACCTGCAGGGAACCCCTGTCCCCTCTCGCGCGACGCCGACCCCTACGACGGCGATGAACCGGGGGTCGCATGATCCCCAAGCCCCTCGAAGAGCGCATCTTGCGCCTGCACCTCGTCGAGAAGTGGACGGTGGGCACAATCGCCCGCCAGCTTGGCGTGCACCACACCACCGTCAAGCGCGTCCTGCACAGCCAAGGCGCGCCCGCACAGCCCAGCGACCGCCCCTCGATCGTCGATCCCTTCCTGCCCTTCATCCATCAGACGCTGGAGGCGTACCCGACGCTGCCCGCGAGCCGGCTGCACGCCATGGTCGCCGAGCGCGGCTACACCGGCAGCCCCAGCCACTTCCGGCGGATCATCGCGACCTTGCGCCCACGCAAGCCCGCCGAGGCCTTCCTGCGCCTGACCACGCTGCCCGGCGAGGAGGCCCAGGTGGACTGGGCCTCCTTCGGCACCCGCGTCGTGGGGAGCGCCACGAGGCGCGTGAGCGCCTTCGTCCTGGTGCTGTCCTGGTCGCGCATGCCCTTCGTCCGGTTCTTCTACGACCAGCGCATGGGCGCCTTCCTGGAGGGCCATGTCCGCGCCTTCGAGGCCCTCGGCGGCCAGCCCCGCGTCGTCTTGTACGACAACCTCAAGTCCGTTGTCTTGGAGCGCGTCGACGACGCCATCCGCTTCCACCCGACCTTCCTGGAGCTCGCGGCCCACTCCCGCTTCGAGCCCCGCCCCGTCGCGATCGCCCGCGGCAACGAGAAGGGGCGTGTCGAGCGCATGATCCGCTACCTGCGGACGTCGTTCTGGCCCGCCCGCGAGTGGACCGACCTGGACGATCTCAACGCCCAGGTGGCGACCTGGTGCCGCGACATCGCCGGCGCCCGCAAGCACCCCGATGAGCCCGCCCTGTGCGTGTTCGACGCCTGGGGCTACGAGCGCGAGAAGCTGCTGCCCCCACCAGATGATGCCTTCCCCGCGGAGGACGTCGTGCCTGTGAAGATCGGCAAGCAACCGTACGGACGCTTCGACGGCAACGACTACAGCGTGCCACACACAAACATCCGCCGAACGCTGGAGCTGCGCGCCACGAGCGAGCGCGTTCGCGTGCTTGCCGGCGGCGAGGTGG
>MDTC01086885.1_pt1 | contig 40093 bp, 38 predicted proteins | sample 811181 | NCBI WGS metagenome assembly MDTC01 (sample SAMN05326644, study PRJNA326480) | marine metagenome | isolation source: seawater | place: Pacific Ocean: North | collected 2011
AGCAAAAATAGGTTCAACAATTGCTGATAGTTGTCCCCATTGCCAAGATTTAAATCTACTAAATCCAGCTCTTCTCAAAGGCATAGAGACTGCAAATCCCTCAGGGGCATTTTGTAACCCCATTCCAATAGCTAGTGCTATTGCACCACCAAGGGTGTACCCTATATCCATGCCAGACGCTACCGCCCCAAAGGCAACTCCAACAGCAAGCCCCTCTGGGATATTATGAATTGCTATTGCTAAAACAAGTAACTCGGTCTTTTTTAAGTCCGTCTTCGGCCCTTCAGCTTCTTCAATTTTTTTAAAAAGATGTAGGTGAGGTATTTTTTTATCTAATAAATATAAAAAAAGTGCTCCCAAAAAAAATCCTATAGCGGGAGGAAAAAAAGAAGGTAAGTTTGTGTCTCCTGCTTTGATTTGTTCTTCTACAATTTCAATTGCAGGGTTTAATAATGACCAAAAACTAGCCGCAATCATTACGCCACCAGTAAATCCTAAAGATGCATCTAAAATTTTTCTATTTGTGGATTTAAAGAAAAAAACTAGACTTGCGCCAAGAGCAGTTAGCCCCCACGTAAATAAACCACCTACGAATGCTTGTAAAATTGGGCTTTCTAATGATTTGAAAAAATGTGTTAAGTACTCTACTAAGCTCTCCATAAATTTTAACGAAAATAACAAAACAAAGCTTATAATATCTTAAAAGCTTATATATTTGTATTAATTTATAATCATTCTATAATATGTATCCTGAAGAATTAGTTTTACCTATGAGAAAACAACTCACAGATCAAGGTTTTAGTGAGCTTATTACAATTAACGATGTTGATAATATGATTGACAATAATGGAACTACTCTAGTAGTTGTAAATTCTGTTTGTGGTTGTGCTGCTGCAAATGCTAGGCCAGGAGCAATTAACAGTCTATCCAATGAAAAAAAGCCAGACCACTTGACTACAGTCTTTGCTGGGGTTGATCGTGAAGCTGTTGAAAAGGTCAGATATTATTTAGCTCCCTTTCCCCCAAGTTCCCCTGCAATTGCATTATTTAAAAATGGTGAGCTTGTTCACATGCTAGAAAGGCATCATATTGAGGGAAGATCAGCCGAAATCATCTCTGAAAACTTAAAAGGGGCATATAACGATCATTGTTAATTATAATATCTTAAAACATCCAGATTTATCTTTTGTTTTATTTTATCTAAATTAATTACTTCAACCTTTTTTATTTCGTTTGGCCTACCATAGTTTTTATATACGGTATATTTTATGAATGTTGGGTTTGATTCATCTTCTATTGAATAATTTTCAATATTAATTATCCATTTACCCCTATCCGATTTCTCAATTATAAATTCTTCGGTGTTATATCCATAATTAAGCTCATCCATCAATAAATCTCTATCATCTAAAATTGTGTGAGACCAATTATAATACTTATTTTTTGGGTCAACGAATTGAATATTAAATTCGACAGTTGGATCATTCCAATCAAAAATAATTCTATAATCAAAACCAAAATTTTTCCAGTCATTTTTAGGAATATAGGTTTTAAGGGTTTTTAAAGGAAAATCTGTTTGACTTAATTTATCAAATTTAGTCCAATATAAATGGGCTGCCTCATTTGCAACAGTTTCTTGAAGTCCTAAAATATTAACACTCTCGATTTTATTGTTTAGCATTATATTATACAGGCTAGCTGCTAATTCATAATCTTGATTTTCTTTGTAAATCAATACTAAATCTCTGTAGGATTGTTCATCTAATGGTCGTATTGATAAAAGTCTTTGATATATTATTTTTGCATTTTCAAAATCTCCAGCTTTTTCTAAATGATACGCAATAGTTTTTAACGCTTTGGGATTATCTTTTGCTTTTTTAGCGATTGTTTTCAATATGTTTATTGCAAATTCCTTATCAATATTTTTGAAATAATTAAATGATTCAATGTAAAATATAACGGACAAATCATACATTCCATTACTTAAACGAATAAAGTGATCTTTAGATTCGTCAAATGACTCTGCATTTTTAAAATCATTAATATAGTATGGACTTAAAGAATCTAAATTAATAGCTGAAATTTTTTCTGTATAATCATTTCCTCTAATCTTAAGGTTATTTAAAAATCTTTGAGTTTTTTTAGTCAAAGACTTCAGCTTAATTAAAAATACTCCACCTCTACCCTGACTCCCATATCTATTTGTAGCTCCCATAGATCTTAAAAGTGTAATAGACTCAATTTGTTGAGGGTCAATAAAATCTGGAACATCAGTGTAAATTTGGCCCTCGACATCGTAAATTGCGGCTGCAGAATTATTAATCGATAGTGTACCACCTCTTACATAAATTTGTTGTTTGTTTCCTGTAGCAGCACCTCCTTGATTATAAGCTACCTGAACATTAGTAAATTTTCCTCGAATTGCATCAACAATTGTAAGAGCGCTAGGAGAAATTTCTTCTGCTGTAAGTGTTGATGTTGAAAATCCAATAGATTTTTTTTTCTTTTTTCCATAACTGGTTTCCACTTCATCATTCAAATCAGTTGTGCCTGAAATAGTTACCTGATCCAAAATTTGTGCATCGGTTTTTAACAGTACATATTTGTCCTCTAAATTGTCAACCACTAATTGCTTTTCTAGCATTCCAAGATAGTTAACAGAAAGTACATCGTTAACATCTGCCTTAATTTTAAAAAATCCATCAAAATCTGATTTTACTTCTATCAATGAGTTTTTAACTTTTATCGAAGCCCCTTGAATTGGCCCTTTGATGCTGAATACTTTACCAAAAAGATAATTATCTTTTTTAGTCTCTTCATTAAACCACAACGTAGTATCATTTGACTTCTTTAAATAGAACTTATTTGTATTTTTTAAAAATTTATATAATCTTTCTGCAGATGTTTTTATGGTGTCATAGCCATATGCTGATATCACAAAAATATCAGTATTCTCAATACTACGATCTAAATAATTTAAATTAAAATCCCCTTCCTTATTTGTTAGAGCACCAATATTTTTATTTAAAAATTTCACCTCAGAAAGCTGAATTCCTTTATTAGTGTCATAGTCCAATACAGAGGCATTTAAATTAACTTCAACAAAATTATTTTCCTGGGAGCTTGCAAACTGAATAAAAACAAATAGAAATATGAAAAAGGAATTTTTCAAAGAATTAAGTTTTTTACAATCTAATATTTATAAAATAAAAAGGGTGTTAAAATACACATAATTTTTAGTTAAAATTAGGTTTTCTCTTTTTTATAAATGCCTGAGTCCCTTCAATAAACTCTTTTGATTGAAAGCACTTACTAAACTGGTTGGTTTCCACTTCATATCCATTTAAGCAGTCTTTATAATTTGCATTAATACATGTAACAACATGCTTAATTGAATTTGATGAATTTAATAGAATTTTATCTGAAATTTGTTTTGTAAAAGTCAATAATTCTTCCTGACTAGTTTTATAATTTATAAGACCTGAAATTAATGCTTCATCTGCATCAATCATTTTACCTGTCATAATCATATCAAATGCTTTCCCTTTTCCAACTAATTGAGGTAATCTCTGAGTGCCACCATATCCTGGAATCAAACCTAAAGAAACTTCTGGTAAGCCCATTTTGGCATTATCAGAAGCTATCCTTAAATGACATGCCATTGCAATCTCTAATCCTCCCCCAAGTGCATACCCATTAATTGCAGCGATTATTGGTAAAGGCGAATTCTCAATAGTTTGTGTTAGAATATTATTTACCTTGCTAGAAAGGTCAAAAGCTTCTTCTTCAGAAAAGTCAATAAATTCTTTAATATCCGCTCCAGCTGCAAAAGCTTTAGTACCTATTCCGGTAATTACTATCAATCTTACATCTGGATTGTTTTTTGAATCATTTATTGCATGATCAATTTCAGAAAAAGTTTCAATATTTAATGCATTTAATTTATTAGGTCTATTTATTAAAATAGTATTAATTCTATTATCAATTTTACATATTATATTATTGTAAGACATATATATTATTTTTTGGGAAATGTTACATTAAAAGTTGTTCCGATATTACTTTTTGAAGTAAATGTAATATCACCATTATAGGCATTAAGTATGTTTTTTATCATAGATAGCCCTAAGCCCATACCACTTGTTTTTGTTGTGAAGCTTGGCTCAAATATTTTTTTCATATCTGATTTTGATATTCCATAGCCGTTATCAGAAATTGAAATTTTAATAAGGCCATCATGCTCAGAAACATCTAAATTTATATTTGCAGTTCTTCCTTCTGGTATTGCCTGAAAAGCATTTTTTAACAAATTAGTAATCACTCTGATTAGCTGTGTTCTATCGAAATGAGCTTCTATAATTTTTGAAGAACTTTTGAAAGAAATTTTATCTTTTTCAAATATATCTACAGCTAATTCAATTACCTCTACAATATTTAGTTTTTCTTTTTTAGGCTCAGGCATTTCTGCAAAATCAGAAAAGGCTGTTGCAATTGAACTCATTGTATCAATTTGCTGAATTAAAGAATCACTAAAATCCTTTATTCTTTCTTTTGTGAAATTTTCTCCGTTACTATATTGTCTTTCAAATGTTTGAATAGTTAATCTCATTGGTGTAAGGGGGTTTTTTATTTCATGTGCTACTTGCTTTGCCATTTCTCTCCAAGCAGTTTCCCTCTCACTTTTTGCAAGTTTTACAGCACTATCTTTTAGCTCGTCTATCATTGTATTGTAAGAGTCAATCAAGGCTGCCACTTCGGCTGGTGTATTCTTTATGTCAATCTTTACATTTTTATTTTGAAGGCTAGTTCTCTTTATAGTTTCACCTATAGAGTCCAAAGATTTGGTGACAAAATTTGAAATAAAATATGCAATAATAAAAGCAACTAAAATCATATTGCCGTGCACAAATCCAAGTCCAATTAAAAAATTGCTTAACTCCTTTTTATTTTCGGTATCTTCTGCAAAATATGGGATGTAAATAATTCCCAGGGGTTGATTTTCAAAATTTGTAACCATATTATAAGAAGACTTAAAATTACTTGAATTTTCAACATCCTCAACAAGCCTAAAAGGCTTTTTACTTTTAAAATAATTAATTACTTGATCATCTAATTTAGTAGTACCCTTAACCCCCGTTATTGCCGTTGAACTTTTTATTAGAAAACCATCTAAATTATATAATTCGTAATCTAAATTATGTACTTCTCCAATTTGAATAACCGACTCATTACTAAGGGACTCTAAATTATTTATACCGATTTTTTTAATTTCATATTTTATATCTAATAGGAGATTGCTTTCTTTTCTTTCCAATCTTCCTTTGTGATACTCAGAATTTTTTTTATTAAATTGATATAAAGTAACTCCTCCAATCATGATAGACTCAACAATTATAAACACCATCATGTAGAAAAAAATCCTTGAGCTTAATGAAATATTATTTTTTTTCATTGGAAATGAAACTATTGTACGTTTTAGATTTAATTAAATTTAATAATAATTTATTGACATAAGAATTTTCGGTAAAATATAATTAAAATAGTAGGAATATTAAATTCATATATTTGAATGAAATAAATAAACGATGAGTAAAAAATTAAAACGTATTATAATTTTCGTTTTTTCAATAATTTTTTTGATTTATGCTTTTGATATTGATTATATTTTCAAAGGGATTCGTACAATTTATCTTACCGGAAATAATACAGCCTTTATCTCAGATTATGAATACTTTGATAATCGAGAGATTAAAAGTTCAAATCCTAAGCCGTGGGCACTTCATAAATACTATAATTTAAAAGACCAATCGGATGCTTTAATGAAATTAAATACTGATAGAAAAACAAAATCATTTTTAGTCATAAAAAATGACAGTATAATTTTTGAAAAATATTATGATGGATATACAGAAAAAAGTATTTCTAATTCTTTTTCAGTAGCTAAAAGTATTGTAACAAGTATGATGTTTAAAGCTATAATGGAAGGAAAAATTAATGGCTTAGACCAGCCTGTAAGTGATTTTTTCCCAAAATACAAAGAAGGATTTGCAGCTGAATTGACGGTCGGAAATTTAGCCTCAATGTCATCTGGAATGGAGTGGAAAGAAAAATATTATAATCCAGTTAATATAACATCTGAAAGCTACTTTACCGATGATTTAAGGGCTGTTATATTAGGACAGGACATTGTAGAGAAACCAGGTCAAAGATTTAGATACTCAAGTGGAGACACTCAGTTGCTTGGAATGATCATTGAAAAAGCTACTGGTATGACTTTAACAGAGTATTTGACAGAAAAATTCTGGGTTCCCATGGGTGCTGAGTATAATGCAAAATGGCAAATAGACAGTAAAGAGTCCGGGATGGAAAAGGCATATTGTTGTATTGCGGGAACCGCAAGAGACTTTGCAAGGTTTGGAAAATTATATATTCAGGATGGCAAATGGGGTGGAGAAGAGGTTCTAGATTCATCTTATGTTGAACTTTCACTAAAAGCTGTTTTTGACAGCAGCCCTTATTATGGCTATGGTTGGTGGCTGTATGAATATGAAGATAAAAAAGTATTTACGATGAATGGTCATCGTGGTCAGTTTGTAATATCATTCCCGGATGAAAATATTATAATTGTAAGACAAGGTGAATATAATAATCGTGGAAATGGAAATGATGGTTCAAGTGATTTATTTCAATACATTGCTGAAGGTTATAAGATAGCAAAATCCGTAGACTAATTTTTGTGAAAAAGAAAAAGAAAATACTACTTGAAATTAATAACCTAACTTTAAGTCATATAACAAAATCTGGATTAAAAGATTTACTAAAAAATATTTCTTTCACTATAAACACAAATGAGATAGTTGCGTTAATCGGTGAGTCGGGAAGCGGTAAATCCCTAACATCTCTTTCAATATTAGGGCTTCTTGATAAGAAGAAATTTAGTAGCTCAGGAAAAATACAATTTAAAAAACAAAACATTTTGAATTTGCACGAAAAGGAGATGATGAAAATTCGAGGTTCAGAAATTTCAATGATATTTCAAGAGCCAATGACAGCATTGAACCCAACCATGAAAATAGGTAAACAAATTCTAGAATTATTTTCTGCTAAGAAGGAAATAAGTGAGAATAAATTTGTTGAAAGAATTAATAGCCTAATAAAAAAAGTAAAGCTAGATGGTATTAAAAATCTGTTTGATAAATATCCACATGAAATTTCTGGTGGGCAAAAGCAAAGGATAATGATTGTTATGGCGCTTGCGAGCAGCCCAAAGCTGTTAATTGCCGATGAACCAACAACTGCATTAGATGTAACTACACAAAAAGAAATAATTGAAATTCTTAAAAGCCTACAAAAAAGTGAAGATTTATCAATACTATTTATCTGTCATGATTTAAAACTTGTATCAAAATTTTCAGATAAAATTATAATAGTTAGGAAAGGATCAATTGTCGAAAAGGGGGATAATAAACAGATATTCAGAAATCCAAAAAATGAATATACAAAAGCTTTATTATCACTTATTATTAATGACAAAAAAAGATTGGTAAGATTACCTACAATTGAAAACTTTTTAGGAAATTTTAAAGAACAATCACAATCGATTAAAAAAAGGAAAGAAAGATTTAAAATCATATACTCAAAAAAACCAATTCTAGAAATTAAAGATTTGACAAAATATTATAATACTGAAAAAAATATATTTATAAAGAGTAAAGATTTCAAAGCTTTAGATAATGTAAACATTAATCTTTATAAAGGGGAAACATTAGGTATTATTGGTGAATCAGGATCTGGTAAAACATCATTATCAAATATTATATTAAAGGTGCACGATTTTGAAATTGGTGAGATATTATTCAATGGAAGAGATATCACAACATTAACAAACCAAGAAATGTTAGTGTATAGAAAAAAAATACAAATTGTATTTCAAGATCCTTATGCGTCTTTAAATCCATTACAGAAAGTAATAGAAATAATTAGTGAACCGATACTATACCATAAAATTTGTGGTAAAAAATTGATTTACAAAAAAAGTTTAGAAATAATAAAAGATGTCGGACTTAACGAAACTTTCCTTCAAAGATACCCACATGAGCTTTCAGGTGGACAAAGACAAAGGGTTTGTTTAGCAAGAGCTATTGCTATAAATCCAGAAATATTAATATGTGATGAATGTGTGTCAGCACTTGATGTTTCTGTTCAGGCGACAATATTAAACCTTTTAAACCAATTAAAAGAAAAGTATTCTCTTACTTATATTTTCATTTCACATGATCTTTCAGTGGTAAAATATATGTCAGATAAAATTGTAGTTCTTTATAAAGGCAGGGTTGTAGAATATAATGATGCTGATATAATTTTTAAAGAACCTAGGGATAATTATACAAAAAAACTTATAAAATGTTCTTTTTAAAATGAAAAAGATTTGGGAAAATACTGATTATAGTTCGTCAAATTTATTTCAATACGAATCTTTTTTAAAAGATGAATTTTCTTTAAACTTCAAAAATTACGATGAACTACATTTATGGTCAACAAAAAATCTAAGTGACTTTTGGCTTTCTATTATTAGGTTTTTTAAAATTGAATTTTCAAAAAAATTTGATTTTGTTTTAAAAAAGAATATTCCCTTTTACAAATCAATTTGGTTTCAAGGCTCTGAGTTAAGTTATTCTCATCATATATTACGTAATGCGAAGGAGGGTGAAATTGCAATAATTTACCAAAGCGAAGTTGAGGAAATTAAAGAGATTACGTGGAACAGCTTGTTGAAGAGAATTCGTGAAATTAGAAAAATATTAATTAATCAAAATATTAATAAAGGTGATGTGGTAGCAGGTTATCTAGTCAATCATCCGGACACGATAGCATCTTTTATAGCTGTTAACTCTTTAGGTGCAATATGGACTTGCTGCTCTCCGGATTTTGGTGTTAAAAGTGTAATAGAAAGATTTATCCAATTAAAGCCAAAGGTATTAATAGCTCATGATGAATACATGTACAATGGAAGAATATATAATCAAAAGAAAAAGATTGATGATTTAGAAAATAAATTAGAGTCTTTAAAAAAAACCGTTACATTCAGCTCAGATTTTAAGGATTGGGAGTTTAATACAGACTTTTTAATTGATTTTGATCCGGTTAATGTTGAGTTTAGTCATCCCATTTGGGTGTTATTTTCATCGGGTACAACCGGAAAACCTAAAGCAATAACTCACAGTACAGGAGGGATATTAATTGAGCAATATAAATCTCTATACTTACATCAAGATGTAAAATATAAGGATAGATTTTTTTGGAACACTACAACAGGTTGGATGATGTGGAATTATTCGATTGGTTCATTATTGTGTGGTGCTATAATTTGCATTTATGATGGGTCTGCTAATTTTCCTGATTTAAGTGTACAATGGAGGTTTGCAAAGCGAGCAAAAATAAATCATTTTGGAAATGGATCCCCTTTTTATATTGCAAGTATGAAAAAAAACATCAAACTAGGTGATATTTTAAAGTTAAATAATATTAAGACTTTAGGGGCCACAGGTTCATCATTAACAGAAGAAGCCTTCATTTGGACTCAAAAAAATATTCCAAATGCGCAAATAATATCACTTAGCGGAGGAACAGATGTATGTTCAGCTTTTATAGGAGGATGCTCAAATTTACCTGTGTATGCTGGTTTTTTACAATGTAAAATGTTGGGGGCATCTATAGAGGCGTGGGATAAAAAAGGGAAATCAGTTGTGGGTCAAACAGGTGAACTAGTAATAACTGAACCTCTTCCCTCAATGCCAATTTTCTTTTGGAATGATAATATGTTTGAAAAATATCATGAATCATATTTTTACAAAAACGTCGGTGTTTGGACTCATGGAGATTGGATACATATTCATAAATTTAAAGGAATTATAATGCAAGGCAGGTCGGATGCAACATTAAACAGAAACGGGATTAGAATAGGAACATCAGAAATATACTCAATCATAGATAAAATTGAAGAAGTTAGGGACTCCATTATAATTGATATAAATATTAAAAATTCCAGTAAGTTGGTACTCTTTGTAAGCACCACATCAAAACTCAATAAAGATCTAAAGGATAAAATAATTTACTTAATCAAAACAAATTGTTCACCAAGACATATTCCTAATTTTATTTTTTCTGTCTCTCAAATTCCCTATACAATCAGCGGGAAAAAGATGGAAATTCCAATTAAAAAAATACTTTCTGGCAAGAGTATTGAAAAATCAATTTCAAAAGGAGCAATGAAAAATCCTGAGTGTATAAATGAGTTTCTAGCAATTAAAAATCAATATCTATAATTTCCTGATCTGTAGTTTTACCACTACCAAGGCTATCAATTACAAATTTATTACAGTCAAGTTCAATGGAAAGATATTTTGGACGTTCAAAAGATTCTTTAGAAATCATTAAAGTTGAATCCTGATAAACACTCTTCATATATAATCCCCATATAGGAAGTGCCATTGAAGCTCCTTGGCCATAAGCAATGTCCTCAAAATGAATTGACCTATCCTCAGCTCCAACCCAAACACCAGTAACCAAATTTGGAACCATGCCAATAAACCAACCATCACTTTGATTTTGAGTAGTTCCAGTTTTTCCAGCTATTGGGTTTGTAAATTCATAAGGGTAACCAGTGACAACATTTTGGTATGCTCTATTGTATTCATCCGCCCCCGTAGTTCTAAGTCTTGTACCTGATCCTGCAATGGTAACACCCTCAAGCAAATTAACAGTTACATATGCAGACTCTTCACTTAAAACGTCTCTTGTAACTGGTTTGTTTTCAAATAAAATTGTTCCGTTTTTATCTTCTATTTTTTGTAAAAATACAGGCTGCGTGTAAACACCTTTATTTGCAAAAGTAGAGTAGGCGGCAACCATCTCATAAACACTCAAATCGGGTGTTCCTAGTGCTATTGATGGAACTGCTAATATTCTTTGTTCAATGCCTAAATTTTTTGCCAATTTCACAACTGTTTGGGGTCCTATTCTGTCCATTAACCTAGCGGTTATTGTATTGACTGAATTTGCTAAAGAATTTTTCAATGTTCTTGTCCTTCCATATCTGTCTCCAGAGTTTTTAGGACACCATTTTTCTACGTTTCCAAATTTATTTTTTTGAATACAAAACTGGCTGTCTGGAAATGTATCACATGGCGATAATTTTAATTGGTCAATAGCTGCTGCATAAACAAAAGGCTTAAATGTAGATCCTATTTGGCGTTTACCCTTTTTTGCCATATCATATTGAAAATGACGATAATTCATTCCCCCTACCCAAGCCTTCACGTGTCCATTAGTTGGGTCCATAGAAACCATCCCAGGCCTAAAGAAAGATTTATAATATTTCATAGAATCAATCGGAGTAAGAATTGTGTCTATTTCACCATTCCATGAAAATACTGTCATTTTTTGGGGCATAAAAAATGACTGCTCTATTTCCTCCTCATTTTTTTTTAAGTCATACTTCATCTTTCTCCATCTTTCTGATCTTTTCATCGATAATCTTAATAAAGTGTCAACAGCTCCAGATGTTAAGTCTCTAAAAGGTGCGATAGAATCATCTAAAAATTTATTTTGTTCAAAGAATTCATTTTGAAGTCTAGGCATATGTTCTGAAACTGCATTTTCAGCTAATTCTTGCATTGAATAATTAATAGTTGTGTAAATTTTTAATCCATCAGTGTTTAAATTGTATTTAGATCCGTCAGGTTTTCTGTTATTTTCATCATTAACCCATTTTTTCATATAAGCTCTTAAATATTCCCTAAAATATGTTGCAAGCCCCTCCCTGTGAGATTCAGGAGTATAATTTAAACTTAGTGGCTCAAGTTTTATAGAATCTGCAACCTTGGAATCTATTTTATCATACTTTTTCATCTGGTTTAAAACAACATTTCTTCTGTTTTTTACTCCAACTGGATTTCTATGTGGCCTTGGATTATATAAGGAAGAGTTTTTTAACATACCAACTAAAATTGCAGATTCGTTAATATCTAAATCTATTGGCTCTTTACCAAAATAAATTCTAGCTGCACTTCTTATTCCATCAGCATTATTGTTGAAGTCATAAATATTTAAATATTGCGCAATTATTTCATCCTTAGTATAGTGCCTTTCAAGTCTTACCGCAATTATATATTCTTTTACCTTCTGAAAGATTCTCTCTGTAAAATCTCTAGACCCTTCTCCAGTAAATAATTGTTTTGCTAATTGTTGTGTAATTGTACTGCCTCCTCCATCTTTACCCAACTTGATAATGGCTGCAATAGTCCTTTTAAAATCTATACCACTGTGATTATAAAACCTAATATCTTCTGTTGATATTAATGCATCAACAAGATGTTTTGGCAACTCATCAAAAGTAACAGGTGTCCTATTATCGTTAAAATAATACTTTCCTAAGGTTTTTCCGTCAGATGATATCACTTCACTAGCCAAATTTGTTTTTGGGTTTTCTAGAACTTCTAACTCAGGCATTTCTCCAAAACCTCCAATTGAGGCGTAGTAAAAAATAAGTATAGCAATAAATATTGGAGTTAAGAAAAACATCCATAAAGAAAGTGAATACAATCTATAAATATCAGGTTTGAGCGTACGTTTAGCTTTTTTCAATTTTTAATTTATTTTTAATATTTTAAACCCAACATCCTCAATACCATCCAATTTTTGTAAGCCATCTGTTTTGTTAATAACTCTCATTGCATGCTCAACAGAAACTATATATTTTTTATTTAAATCAAAATTTAAATTTTCTTTATGCGGCAAACTGTAATCAATCATATTAATTCCCTTTTTACCTAAAAAATTTCCAGATTTATCTGCAATTCTAAATTGAAGTGTGTCAATTGAAATTGTTTGCGATGTATCTCTTAATTTAACTATCATAAAAATATTGTTAAATATATAATTATCATTTAATCTTAAATTTATATAAGAATTAAAAGAGTCTGATTCAGCACCGATTAATTCAAAACTAAATTCTTGAATTGAATCCTTATGCCAACTTCCATCCAACGAGTTATAATCAATAAACTCAAGATTTGAATTACAAGAAAAAGTTAATGTAAATAAAATCCATAATAATCTATAACGCCTATTTAATTTTTTTCTTGCTATCAAACCTAACTATTTCATAATTATTTAAAAGTAGTTATATTACTTACTCTTCCTTTTTTAAAAATATCATTTTTATTCTTTTGTCCCTTTCTCAATCTTTTTTGAGTTTTAAAAGGCATTTGATTTATTTTCATACATTCATATGAACAACAATTATTCATTTTTTCTTTGCATTTATCACATTGTATGAATAGTAAATGGCATGCATCATTTGCGCAATTTGTATGAATGTCAAATGGTGAGCCACATTGATGACATTTTGCAATAATGTCATCACTAATTTTCTCAGTCCTTCTGTTGTCAAAAACAAAATTTTTTCCGACAAAATTATTTATCAATCCTTTTTTTCGAACTTGTTTTGCATATTCAATAATACCGCCATCCAATTGGAAAACATTTTTAAATCCCCTATGTTTGAAATATGCACTAGCCTTTTCACATCTGATACCTCCTGTACAATACATAAGTAAATTTTTGTCTTCTTTATGGTCTTTTAAATTATTTTCTATTGTTTCTAGAGAATCTCTGAAAGTATCAACATCAGGGCATATCGCATTTTTGAAATGACCTATTTCGCTTTCATAATGGTTTCTCATATCAAGAACAATTGAGTTTTTTTTCTCCATCATTGAATTAAAACCTTTGGCATCCAGATGAATACCTTTATTAGTGACATCAAAGGATGCATCGCTTAATCCATCAGCAACAATTTTATTTCTAATCTTGATTTTTAATTTTAAAAAGGACTTTTTTTCATGTTTTAAAGCAATATTTAATCTTGTGTTCTGTAAAAATGAAATTGTTTTTAAATGTTCGGTAAATTTGTTAAAATTAGATTCTGGCAAAGATAATTGTGCATTAATTCCTTCACTGGCTATATAGATTCTGCCCAACACATCTATGCTATCCCAAAAAATAAATAATTTGTCTCTAAATTTTTGAGTATTATTAATTTTTGCATATTGATAAAATGAAAGATTAATTCTTTTTTGATCAGAAGAATCTAAAATTTTTGAACGTTCATCAGAACTAAGCATATTGTACAGTTGCATGCTATACTATTTTAATTTAATAACAAAAGTAGAAAAAAAGAAAAAAATCGTCTGTAACTATATTGTATTGTGTAAAAAGATGTCCTAAATTAGTAGAGAAAAATTTTAATTATGGCCAACGAAAAATCTGACAAGCTAAAAGCACTAAAGTTAACTCTTGACAAATTAGATAAAACTTATGGAAAGGGAACTGTAATGAAAATGGGTGATGCACCTAATGAAAATATCGAATCAATTTCATCAGGTTCCTTAGGCTTAGATATTGCATTAGGAGTTGGGGGGTATCCAAAAGGCAGGGTTATTGAAATATACGGCCCTGAATCATCAGGAAAAACAACACTGACACTTCATGCAATTGCAGAATGTCAAAAAAAAGGTGGTATTGCAGCATTTATAGATGCTGAGCATGCATTTGATAGGTTTTATGCTCAAAATCTTGGAGTTGATATTGAAAACTTAATAATATCACAACCTGATCATGGTGAGCAGGCATTAGAAATAGCTGATAATCTAATCCGATCAGGTGCTGTTGATATGGTAATTATAGATTCTGTTGCAGCACTTACTCCTAAGAGTGAAATTGAAGGAGAAATGGGTGACTCAAAAATGGGTCTTCATGCAAGGCTAATGAGCCAAGCTTTAAGAAAACTGACAAGTTCTATTAGTAAAACTAATTGTTCAGTAATTTTTATAAATCAGCTAAGGGAAAAAATTGGAATTATGTTCGGGAACCCTGAAACAACAACCGGGGGTAATGCCTTAAAATTCTATGCTTCAATTAGAATTGATATTAGAAGGTCTACTCAAATTAAAAATAGTGAAGGTGTTGTTACTGGAAATAAAACAAGAGTTAAGATTGTTAAAAATAAAGTAGCCCCACCTTTCAAGTTAGCTGAATTTGATATAATGTATGGTGAGGGAATTTCTAAAGTGGGAGAAATAATTGATTTGGCTTCAGATGCAGATATCATTAATAAAAGCGGATCGTGGTTTAGCTATGATGGATCAAAATTGGGGCAAGGCAGGGATTCTGTAAAAGCGATTCTAAAGGATAATCCTGAATTAATGGACACTCTTGAGTCTAAAATTTTAGAAAACATATAAGGATTACTGCAAATCATTAATCATCATTGACCTTGCCTTTTCACTTAGTCTAACTCTGTCTTCCTTTGATAATGTGCTAGTATCTATTGGTTCATGAATTTTAACTCTCAATTTTCCAGGTAATATTTTTGATGCTCCAAACAATCCGCCAAAAGTCCAAGTCCAAGGAAACCTTCTTTTATTGTCCAAAAAAGTAAGTACAACTATAGGAATTTTATGCTCGATTGCAATGGTAAAAGCTCCATGCTTAAAAGGGGCCAATTTAACATCAATTTCTGGAACGGTCCCCTCAGGAAAAATACAAAGGCTTATTCCTGATTGAAGTTTTTTTCTGGTTTCAGCAAAAACCTTTTTTTTACTTTCATTGCTTGATCTGTCTACTAAAATCATTGTTTTTTTATATAAAAACCCAAAGACTGGTATTTGTTCTAATTCCTTTTTACCAATAAAAACAAGTGGGTTATTGTTCAATACTGAAACCAACAAAAAAATATCAATCATTGAAACATGATTAGCAACAAAAACATATGGTCGATTTTTTATTATTTTCTTAGTTTTATTCTTTTCTGGAATTAAGCCCATTCCAAATAATATCAGATTAGACCAAAGAACCCCCATACGATAATAATATCTATACCAATTTTTATTAATTAAAATTAGAGAAAAGGAGGGCAGAAGAATAATTATGGTAAAAAATAAAACCAAAAAATAAAACCATAAGTTGTAAATTGCCCAAAAAATGTATTTAAATACTTTCACAAGTTTCAAATCTAATTAATTTATTTTAATAAAAACTTTAACTTTGTTATATGGGCAAAGATTTTAAAAGAATTTTAACAGGTATTCAAAGCACGGGCACGCCTCATTTAGGTAATATTTTAGGTGCAATTATTCCTGCAATTAAATATTCACAACAAGACAATACCGAAACCTATTTATTTATTGCAGATTTACATTCTTTAACTCAAATAAAGAATGCAAAAATTCTTAATGAAAACACCTTGAATACGGCAGCAGCCTGGCTTGCATGTGGTTTAGACCCCAATAAAACTATTTTTTATCGACAAAGTGATGTGCCACAAGTTACAGAATTGGCATGGTATCTAAGCTGCTTATACCCTTTCAATAGGCTTACTCTAGCGCATAGCTTTAAAGACAAAAAGAGCAGGCTTGAGGACATTAACTCAGGTTTGTTTAATTATCCGATTTTAATGGCAGCAGACATTTTATTGTATGATGCTCAAATTGTCCCAGTTGGTAAAGATCAACTTCAACATTTAGAAATTACTAGAAATGTTGCAAATAGATTTCATAATATTTATGGTGAAACCTTTATATTACCTAAAGAAGACTTACAGGAAAACAATAAATTGATTCAGGGTACAGATGGTGAAAAAATGAGTAAAAGCAAAAATAATGTAATAAATATTTTTGCAGATGTTAAAGAGCTAAAGAAACAGATTAAAAATATTAAAACTGATTCGTCGGGGTTGCAAGACCGAAAGGATTGGAGTAATTGTAACCTTTTTAAAATATATTCTTTAATCGCTAATGAAAATGAAATATGTAAAATGAAAATGCAATATGAAAATGGTGGCTATGGTTATGGAAACATAAAAGAAGATTTATTTAATCTAATAAATACCAAGTTTAAAAATGAAAGAGATAAATTTCAATATTATATTTCAAATCCTGAGGAGGTTAATTTAATTCTTTCGAGCGGAGCCGTTAAAGCTCAATCTACTGCAAACAAAGTTCTAAATAGGGTCCGTAAAAAACTTGGTTATTAAAATAAAAATTTAATATAATTTTATATATTAGTTTTTAATAGGAAATAGTATGAAAATCGGTAATCATATTTTTAATTTATTAAAAGAGCACGATTGTGTAATAATACCAGACTTTGGTGCATTTATTTTAAGAAATGTTTCTGCAAAAATCAGTAAAGACCAAACAAAAATACACCCTCCTAACAAAGAAATTTCTTTAAATGTAAATCTTAAAAAAAATGATGGTTTATTAATAAATACCATTGCATCAATTGAAAACATTAGCTTTGTTAAGGCTGAAAAAAAAGTGTCAAGTTGGGTTGAGCGAAACTTAAAAAAATTAAAAAATAATTCCTTTATTGAAATAAAAAATATTGGATCAATTACATTGAAAGATGAGAAATATATTTTTGAGCCCAATCAAAACTCTATTTTTCTAAAAAGCTCATTTGGACTTAGTATAATTGATTCATCAAAAATAATAAAGCAAAAAGCTAATTCTAATAAATCATATTTAAAATATGCTGCAATATTAGTGGTAGCTTTTTCTCTTATTGGAATTTTTACAAATAATTATTTTAACAATATAAAAGAATATAATCTGGATTCATATGCAAAAGCAAATATTGAAATTGAAAAAAAAATTCAGAAAGCTACTTTTAAAATTAATAAAGCATTACCTATTGTAAAACTTCCCATTAAAAAGCAATACGGAAATTTTCACATTATTGCTGGCTCATTTAGACAAGAGGAAAACTCATTAAAGTTGATTAATCAACTTAAATCAAAGGGTTATATTGAAGCTCGAAAGGTGGGTATAAATAAATTCGGTTTGTTTCAAATAGCATACAACAGCTACGATACAGTAGATCAAGCCAGAATAGCTTTATCTGAAATTAGAAAGATTGAAGATGTTAATGCTTGGCTATTAATAAAAAAATAAATTTGAAATTATTAAAACTGCTAAAGACTCATTAACAATTCTTACTGACTCTGTTTTGCCAGGTGAAACCAATGCATTAAATAATTTATTTGGAGGGGAATTATTGGCAAGAATGGATAGGGCTGCAAGTATTGCAGCAAAAAGGCATGCTGAAGAAATTGTTGTTACATCTTCGGTAAATCATGTATCTTTTGGGCAACCAATTCCAATAGGCACAACTGTAACTATCGAAGCAAAAGTTTCTCGAGCATTTAACACTTCAATGGAGGTTTATATTGATGTTTGGACAGATGATGATAGGGGGAAAAAAATCAAAGCCAATGAAGCCATATATACATTTGTAGCAGTTGATGCTAATGGTAGGCCTACCAAAATTGATAAGATATGTCCTGAGACAGATTTAGAAAAAAAGAGGTATGAAGCTGCACTTAGAAGAAAACAATTAAGTCTAGTTTTAGCAGGCAAAATGAATGCAAATGAAGCAACTGAGTTAAAGGCATTATTTTCTTAGATCACATTTTATAGATCCAATAGCTCGGGTCCTGTGCTATCCCATTATTAAATATGCTAAAACTTAAAATAGTTTGGCCACTTAATTTATCGGTTGCTATTTTGCCCAAAGGTTGCTTTATCTTTAATTTTTCCCCTTTAGTCACATAAATTTCTGAGAGATTTTTATATACAGTAAAAAAGTTTCCGTGTTGAACTAATATTGTATGTGAATTGTTTTTAGAAATAATTATTGAATATACATAGCCATCAAAAATTGTTCTGGCTTCCGAATCTTGGGAAGTTCTGATTCTGACACCGTTGCTTTGTATTGTCGTTGTTTTAACTATAGGGTGGGGTTGCTTTCCAAAACTTAATATAACATAGCCTTTAGAAACTGGCCATGGCAATTTCCCTTTATTAGTATTAAAGTTTTTAGAGATTAGTTGTATTTCTTCCGTCAAATAAAAATTTGCATTTTGTTTTTTGGATTGGGACAATGCTTCTGCAATCAATTTTTGAATTTTTTTGTCGATTTCCTTTGAAAGCTTTTGCCTTTGCTTAATATCCTTGTTATATTTATTTTGGTTTTTATTGATTTCTAAGATTAGACTGTTTAAGTCAGAATATTCGCCTTTTAAATTACTTGTAATATTTTGATTCTCAATAATGAGATCCTGCTTTTTTGATTTTTGGGAGTCTAGTTCTTTAATGACTTTTTTGATTGCGTGTGATGTTTTATTTATTTTTTTGATTGTACTCTGCTGGAAATTTAAATATTGCTTAAAATATTGTATTCTCTTATAAGCTTGCATGAATGATGATGATGAAAAAACATACATTATATGATTTGATTTAGACTTGCTTTTAAAACTCTTGATTACCATTTTAGATAACTCCTCTTTTAATAATAAGTCCCTTTCATTTAGACTTGATAGCTCCTGCTCGTTTATTTCAATATTGGTTAAAATTAAGTTGAGCTGATCATTAATATTTTTAATTAAATTTTCTTGAAGATCAATCTTAAATTTTATGTCTTCTGCTCTTGAGATAAATAAGCCCTTTCTTTCCTTGCTGCTAGCTAATTTATTTTCAATAATCTTAATTTCATTAAGGATTTCTTTTTTTTGGTTTTCTAAATCAGCTTTATTTTGTGATTCAATTTCAGAAACAGTAAATAACAGAATTATTAAAAAAATTCTCGTTGTAATCATTTTAAATTGATTGGCTTATAGTTATTAGGTATCTTAAAAGGAAGATTTATTTTTTCAGGTGACGTTATAGATTTAATTTCTATAGATAAACTTTTTAAACCATTGCTAATGAGCCTAATTTTTGTTGGAATCATTTGATCATCTATCATGGTGTAATCATCATAAGCAACCTCAAAAAAATTGTCTTCATCATAAAACGAGTGTTTAAGAACCCTAAAATTATATGGGCTAATTAAAGCGGTGGATTTTAAAATTTTAGAATTCAAAATAAATTCATCATCTGTGAAAACATAATTATTGTTCAGCTCTTTTACAAAGGAAGAGGGTTTAAACTTGTGTATTATAATTCCAAATAATAGGCGTTGTAGGATGTCAAAATTAGAATCGAAGCCTATTATATCATTTATATATTCAAAATCAGAAACGAAAAAACTCTTTTCGATTTTGTTGTAATACCGGATTGAATCTTTATCTATTAGGACTCTTGCAGCACCTAAGGAAGCGTTAATCCATATTTTTTGGTCTGATTCAATTCTTAATGTAATTGTATTAGATTTTCTCTTATTATCCTCATTGAATGAAACTTTTGCCTTAGCCTGAATATACTCTATACTATTTGATAATTTATTTGCATTTTTTATAGATTTTTGAGGTGAAAATTTTTTATTGTTTGAGTTAGTTTTTATTGATGTTTTATAAAGTGCAGAGCAAGAGCTTAAAAAGAAGATCAATACTAAAAATAAAGAATTTTTCATAAATACATTCTATTTGCCAGTGCTTCCAAAGCCTTTGTCCCCTCTAGCAGAGTCTTCTAATTTATCAACAACATTCCAAGAAACATTTTCGTGTTTAGCAATAACCATTTGAGCTATTCTATCACCTGAATAAATCGTGAAATCTGAATCAGAGAAATTAACAAGTATTACACATATTTCTCCACGATAATCTGCATCAATTGTTCCAGGCGAGTTTAAAACAGTGATACCATTCTTTAACGCTAAGCCACTTCTTGGCCTAATTTGAGCTTCATAGCCTCTTTGAAGTGAAATAAATAGTCCCGTTTTTACAACAATTCTTTCTAAGGGCTTTATAACAACCTGATTGTCTAAATTTGCTCTTAAATCCATACCTGCAGAAAACAGGGTCTCATATTTAGGTAGTTCATTTTTAGATTTATTAATTATATTAACTATCATCTTATTAATTTCAATAAAGCAATTATTCTTCTTTTTTCATTTAACAAAATTACTAGATTCATAGCCAATATGCACACAATGCCAATTACTAAATTATCTGCTTCATAAATATAAAAATAAGTTGATGATAGAGAAATAGATAATATTAAATAAAACAATATTTTCCGTGCATTGTAGGGAATAGGATAATATTTTTTTCCAATTAAGTAAGATAATAAAGCCATAATAAAATAAGCAGCTAAAGTTGCTATTGCTGAACCAAAAAAACCGTCATAGTCCTTGTGATTGTGAAAGAAGGGAATTAAAATTATATTTAGTATTAGAGTCACAAAAGCTCCTATACAAGAAATATAAGCTGCAAACTTAGTTAAATCTGTTATCTTATACCAAACCGACAAGTTTTGATAAATTCCAAGACACAAATTAGCTATTAATATTATTGGTACAATATACATGGCTTTCCAATATTCAGAATCTGATATAAAAATTTCTTTTAGAATATCTAAAGCAACAACAACTAAAACCAACATTGAAGAGCCAATTATGACGAATGTTTCAAGAACCAATGCATAACTTTTTTTAGAGTTTTTATTATTGGCTTCACTAAAGAAAAAGGGCTCAATGGCTAATTTATATGCAGTGGAAAATAATGTCATAAAAATTGCTAATTTATAACAGGCAGAATAAATTCCAATCTGAGATTCAGCAATATTGGATGGAAGTAAAAACTTTAACAGAATTTTATCAAATGTTTCGTTAATACTAAAAGCAAGTCCAGAAATTAGAATTGGAAATCCGTATGCTAACATTCTTTTAAGCAAATTGATATTTGCTTTAAAGTTGATTTTAAAATAAAAGGGTGCTAAAAGTAATAGCGAAACGACACTGGCGATTAGATTTGCAATAAAAATATATGTTACTTCATAATTATCGACATATATTTTTTCTAATAATTTGTAATCATTGGAAAGATCTTCCAAATAAATTAACAAAAAGACATTTAGCAAAAAGTATACTAAAACGTTAATCGTTTTAATACCAGAATATTGCAATACAGAACCTTTTAATCTTAAGTATGCAAAAGGTATAACAGTAAGTGCATCAGCAACTAATATCCATACAATAATACTCAAATAGCCTGAGCTTATCCCAGTAAATTCTGAGATGTTTGTTTGAAAAGTAGTAAATAAAGATGCGAATAAAACCGAAGAAATAACTATGGAAATCGCAGCGGTATTTAATACGTCTTTTTTGTTTTTTTCGTTATTATAGAATCTAAAAAATGATGTTTCCATTCCATAAGAAAGAATAACATTAAAAACAATGATATAAGTAAAAACAAGTGAAAATGTTCCGTATTCCGAAGTCTCACTAATTATACTTTTATCAGTATGAAATCTGACAAGAATAAAACTTATTATTCGGGGAAAAACAGTAGCAATTCCGTAAATAATTGTTTGTTTAAATAACCCTTGAAATTTTCCCAAACTGTTTGTGTTTATTTTCTAAAAATAAACTAATATTAATTGGAAAACAAAAAGGCTCTTGTAGAACTATCCATTTAGTGCTTCAGCTCCACCAACAATCTCTAAGATTTCATTAGTAATCGCAGCCTGCCTAGCCTTGTTGTAGGTTAACTTTAATTGATCTCTTAATTCTGTTGCGTTATCTGTTGCTTTGTGCATAGCTGTCATTCTTGCACCATGCTCAGAGGCATAAGAATCTCTTACGGCCTTATAAAGCTGTGTTTTTAATGACTTTGGTATTAACTCAGAGATTATTTTAGTTTGTGAAGGCTCAAAAATATAGTCAGACGATTCTTTTTTATTATTTTCTGATACATTATTTTGTATTGGAAGATATTGTTCCTGAGTTACAATTTGGGTAGCAGCATTTTTAAACTTATTATATATAATTTGTATGCTGTCATATTCTTCGTGAAGAAATTTACTCATAAGAAAATCTGCGATAATGGATATATTCTTGAACGTAAGTTCATCAAAAATCTCATTATTAGATTCTATAATATTATAATTTTTTGAGAGAATATCTCCCCCTTTTTTGCCGATACAAAAGAATGAAACATTCTCTCTAGACGAGTCAGCAATTTCTGAACAAGCTTTGATAATATTTGAATTAAATGCACCACATAATCCTCTATTTGAGGTAATACAGATAACTAACTTATTTTCCACTTTTCTAGGCTTTAAATATATATTTTCTGAATCTAAAGACGATGACAAATCGATCAGCATTTGCGTGAGCTTATCAGAATATGGGCGCATAGCGGTTATAGCATCTTGAGCTTTCTTTAGCTTTGCCGCTGAAACCATTTTCATTGCGCTAGTAATCTGCATCGTAGAGGACACAGATGATATTCTATTTCTAATCTCTTTTAAGTTTGGCATTTATTAGAACTTTAAAACTAATTCTGAGCAAACATTTTCTAATGTGCTGATAACATCATCCGTTAGTTTACCTTGCTTTATAGATGACAGGATTTTTGAGTGTTTATCATTAAGAACTCTAATATATTCTGATTCAAATTCTTTTATTCTTTCAACTGGAATATCCCTTAATAAATTCTTCGATCCTGCATAAATAATAGCAACTTGATCTTCAACTTTAAAAGGATCATTTTGAGCTTGCTTTAATATTTCAACATTTCTTTTCCCCTTTTCGATTACATTTAATGTTGCTGCATCTAGGTCAGAACCAAACTTAGCAAATGCTTCTAATTCTCTAAATTGAGCCTGATCTAATTTAAGAGTTCCCGAAACCTTTTTCATTGATTTAATTTGGGCTGATCCACCAACTCTTGAGACCGAAATACCTACATTAATTGCTGGTCTAACACCTGAATTAAAAAGATCTGATTCTAGAAATATTTGACCGTCTGTAATTGAAATTACATTTGTTGGGATATAAGCTGATACATCACCAGCTTGTGTTTCAATTATTGGAAGAGCAGTTAAAGAACCTCCGCCTTTAACAATTGGTTTTAGAGATTCTGGAAGATCATTCATTTCTTTGGCAATTTTATCATCATTTATGACTTTTGCTGATCTTTCTAATAATCTAGAATGTAAATAAAAAACATCTCCAGGATATGCTTCTCTTCCTGGTGGTCTTCTTAATAATAGCGAAATCTCTCTATATGCTACAGCTTGTTTTGAGAGATCGTCATATATTATTAACGCTGGTCTTCCTGTATCTCTAAAATACTCGCCAATTGATGCGCCAGTAAAAGGAGCGTATACCTGCATGGCGGCAGGGTCTGATGCATTTGCTGCAACAATTGTTGTATAGGCTAGTGCTCCTTTATCCTCAAGTATCTTTGCAATTCCAGCGACTGTTGAAGCTTTTTGACCTACAGCAACATATATACAAAATACAGGCTCTCCTGCATCATAAAATTCTTTTTGATTTAATATTGTATCAATACAAACAGTTGTTTTTCCTGTTTGCCTATCGCCAATTACAAGTTCCCTTTGACCTCTACCTATGGGAATCATTGCATCAACGGACTTTATACCTGTTTGAAGAGGTTCATTAACTGGTTGTCTAAAAATTACACCAGGTGCTTTTCTCTCCAAGGGCATCTCATATAGATCTCCCTGTAAGGCACCCTTCCCATCAATGGGGTTGCCTAATGTGTCAACAACTCTTCCAACTATACCTTCCCCTACTTTTACTGATGCAATTCTAGATGTTCTCTTAACAGTTTCACCCTCTTTGATATCTGTAGAAGAGCCAAGTAATACAATTCCTACATTGTCTTCTTCGAGATTAAGAACTATCCCTTGAGTTCCATTAGAGAATTCGACTAATTCACCATACTGAGCATTTGAAAGTCCATAAACTCTAGCGATTCCATCGCCTACATTGAGTACACTCCCAATTTCATCTAATGAAGAAGATGCATCAAAGTCTTTAAGTTGTTTTTTTAATATTGCTGAGATTTCAGCTGGGTTTACTTCGGCCATAATTTTTATTTTGTAAGTTCTTTTTTTAAATCATTTAACTTTTGTTTTACACTGGCATTATACTCCTTTCCTCCAAATCTTATTATAAATCCTCCAATGATATTTGGGTCTATGACATTTGTTAATGTGACAGACTCAGGCTGAGAAATATTAATTTTAGATAAAATTTCAAATTCTAATTTTTTATTAATTTGTGAGGCTGTTATAACAGTAGCCTCCTTAATATTATTGTTTTTATTATAAATATTTATAAAGCTGGTTGCAATATCGGAGATAATTGAAACTCTTTTATTATTAATCAACAAATCAATTAATTTCGAGGTTAATTTATTGCTATTTACTATTAGCGATAAAATTATTTCTTTCTTTGTTTGGGAATTTATCTGAGAATTTGACAGTAAGTTCTTAAAATCTGAGGAGCTATTGCTTAATTCTTTTATAAACTCCATGTTACTGAATACATCATTAATAGAGTTTTCTTCAATGGCAATTTCATAAATTGCTTTAGCATATCTAGTAGCGGCTCTTGATTGCATTAATTCAGTTTGGTTTTATTTAAGATGTCTTGAATATTATCAAGTTGTTTTTCTTTATTGTTAAGCTCTTTAGCTAGTAGTTTTTCAGCAATATTAAGAGATAAGTCAACTACGGTATTCTGTAGTTCTTTCATTGCGGCTGATTTTTCATTTTCAATAGCAGTTTTAGCAGATTGAATAAGTTTATTAGCCTTTTCAGTTGCTTCAATTTCAGCATCAGCAATAATTTTTGATTTTACTTCTCTAGCCTCTTTTAGTAAATTTTCCCTTTGCAGTTTAGCCTCTTTTAAAATCTTTTCATTATCTGCTTTTAGATTTGACATTTCTTCTTTTGCTTTTTCAGCAGCTAAAAGGGCATCATTGATTGATTTTTCCCTGTCATTAACAGCGCCTAAAATAGGTTTCCATGCAAATTTAGCAAGGATAAAATATAATATTGCGAAAGAGACGGTAGTCCAAAAAATAAGACCAATATCTGGGGTAACTAAATCCATAATAAGTGCATTTTAATTATTCACTAATAAGTGCTACTACAACAGCAAATAAAGCCACTGCTTCAACAAAAGCAATCAATACAATTGCTGAGCCCTGTAATTTCCCTTGCATTTCAGGTTGCCTTGCCATAGCCTCCATAGCAGCGCCTCCAATCTTTCCAATTCCGATTCCTGCTCCAATTGCAGCTAAACCTGCTCCAATTGCAGCAAACGCTTTAAAGTTATTTGCCAGCGGTTGAACCGCGTCTTGTAAAAAAATAAGTAATTCCATATTTGTTAAAATTTAATTAATTAATGTTCATGTTCTTCTATTGCGCTCCCAATATATAGGGCCGACAACATTGTAAAAATATATGCCTGAATGGCAACAACTAAAACTTCAATAAGACTAATAAATACCGAAAAGAAAAGTGATGCCGGAGCTAACCACAAACTCTTAAAAATAAATATTAATGATATTAAGCTCAATATTATAATATGACCAGCTGTTATATTTGCAAATAATCTGATCATAAGTGAAATTGGTTTTATGAAAATGCCTAAAAACTCAATAGGTGCCAAGAATAATTTCATTGGAACTGGGATACCAGGCATCCAAAAAATGTGCTTCCAATAATCTCTTTTAGCTACAAAAGTTGTAATAATGAAAGTTAGAAATGCTAATACAAAAGTGAAGGCTATATTGCCACTTAGGTTAGCGCTAAAAGGGAAGAATGGAATTAATCCCATAACATTATTAATCCATATAAAGAAAAATAATGTCAATAAAAAGGGCATATATTTTTTATAGTTTTTTTCTCCTATCATCGGTACGGCAACTTCATCTTTAATAAACATAATCAATGGCTCAGTAAATTTACCAAGTCCTGTGGGGGCGCCTTTACTAGATTTAGAATATGATTTTGCGGCTACAATAAAAATAAAAACTAAGAAGGTAATAGAAATAAACATGGAAAATACCATTTTAGTAATTGAAAGGTCTAATGGTTTAAGATTTGCAATATTTCCCTTTTTATCATAGGAAATATATTTCTTACTATCTGTGGTTGTGTCAGCATAATATATTTTTTCATGATATTTTGTAAAAGATTGCCCGCTAATCTGAACTAATGCAGTTCCATCGTCCTTGTGGTTGAAGGCTGAAGACAAAAATGTCACTAAGCCGTTTTCGGTCCATAAAATAATCGGAAGTGGAAATGATATAGAATGTTTTATGCCATCTGAATCATTTAAATCCATTATATGAAATTCATGTGAGTCTTTTATGTGGTGCATTATCATTTGATTCACGTCGAATTCTTTTGACCCAGAAGATTTTTCAGCTGATCCAGCAAAAATGTTAGTAGCAAAAAGCAAAATGAAAAGTAAGGAAATAAACCTTTGGGAGTTTAAAATCATTTTGGGTAAAAATTTCTTCTATATGATATGGTTGCAAATGTACATACATAAAAGGAAATTTCAAACAAAAAAAAATAAGAAGTTTTAAATATTAATTAATGATTTTTTTATTGCATAAATTTCAAATATCAACATAAAAAAATATACGGGGAAAAAATTGTAAACAAGTGTTTTAATATCATAATTGCCATCATCTATGAAGTATATAAAAAATACTATAACAAATAACATTTTCACAACAGTCATCATTATAAAAAAAGCTAATGAACTCATAAATTTATAAACCGAATTTAAGCTTATTGAAACTAAAAATATAATCACTGACAAATAGTTAAATAAATAAATTGATTTAAGAGGAGTTTTATGTAATAAAAAATATTCAATCTTTATTATGCTTTGGTGAATAAAAAACAAGAAAATTAACAAAATTGTTAAATGAAAAATATTTTTACCTTTTATTAAAAAACTTTTCATGTTGTTTAACTTGTCTTATTGTGTAATATAAGGATAGTCCAATCGAAAAGAGGGAAAGAAGTATAGTAAATAAAGAATATGTATTTGGATAAAATTCGTCGAGTTTATATCCTAAAAATACACCAACAGCTATAACAACAAGCATTTGAAGGGCTAATTGGTAATAGATAAAAAGAGCCCTATGCTGTCTTTTCTTGCTTTTCTGAGGAGGTTTTTTCTTCACTGTTGATTAATTCTTTTACCCCACCCTTCATGATACAAGTAGCGTTAAATGTTGCTCCAGGTTCTACCGAAAGCTTAGCAATTTCTACTTCACCTTCAATATATGCTGAGGATCTTAGTGTTAGCATTCCTGAAAGTTTTAATTTGCCAGAAAAGCCTCCCTCAAAATCAGCATTATCACCTTCCAGACTACCATTTATGACTCCCGTTTTGCCAACAACAATTTTTCCTGAAGTCTTAATGTTTCCCTTAACATTTCCTTCAATTCTAAAGTCTCCTTCGCTAAAAATATCTCCAACAACAGTTGTTCCTTGTGAAACCATATTTTGTTGATTTGTACTGCTCATAAATTAATTATTTATCAAAATTTTCTAAATTTTTATGAATTTGAATCGTTTTATAGTTCTCTGATGAAATAACAAAAAACGAATCTGCCTGAATGTCAATAGAGTTTTCAAGTCTTTCAGATAATCCTAAACTACCATCATAACTTTTAAGTCCATGTACAACAACAAATGTAATAATATTATTGTAAAAATCTTGAGATATATTTAAATCTAAATAATCAATATTATTAATGTACTTTCTTAGGTCTTCTTTTTGGCTTTCAATTTTGTCAATAGAATTAGAGTCAAACTGATAAATGATTTTATAATTATTCGATAGCATGTTGTCTACAAATTGATTATTCTTTAAAGTTGGTAAAACCTCTGTTAAAATTATCTCTGCCTTCTTACCCTCAATTGTTGTTGAATAATTAAGCTTAATAAAATTTAAAGCTTTTTCATATGCTTTAAATCCATAGACCTTGGCGATGGCCAAAGCTTTTAAGAATTCAAATTTTGGAACAATTGAATCCCCGCTGTAATTTGCAATATTTTCATTACAACCATCTATAACTTCTAGATATTTTTGATCACTATAAGCAAAATATAATTTTTCATAAATTTCTTCCGCTTTTTCAATAACCTTAAACTCTGCCTGAGGATTCAATAAAATAGCAGCATATTTTGAGTCGTTATAGTTTTTAATAATATCTTTTTTGACCTTTTCCGCCTGAATTAATGAGTCTAAAGCCAACCAGTTCTTGTAGATAAAATACTTAGCTGGCGGAATAAGAGCCTTTTTAGGATTGTTTTTTAATAACGCAAAGAGTTTTGTGTTTGAGATTTGATATTCTTCAAATTGATCTTTGTATATAGACCCAAGCCTGAAATATGCATCATTTCTTATGTTATTTATACTATCGATTTGGATCGAGTCCCCAGGAATTAGCTTTAAATAATAATCTAACGAATAAATACTATCCTGATTAATATTATTCTGGGTATTTTGTGATTTAATTTTTTCTTGATTAATGCCAGAAGCAAACCACCTCCAATTGTCTTCAAGCCTTCTATTGCCCCATCGATTTTTAAAATCATTTTTTCCATACGCAACAGCAGTGGTATTGTAAAAATAAAACAATGCTGATTCAGAGTCAAGGTTTGTAATAATTGAATTTGATGACCCCGTATTTAGATTTTTGTTTTTTGAGCTTTTTTTCTTATTCTTTAACTTAGCTATGTGCTCTCTAAAAAACTGCTCTCTCTTATTGTTAGGCATGTTTATTAAATCTCTTACACTATCTGATTCTTTGGCAATATTTTCGTAAAAAATCAAATCTTCAAGGTTTGCTCTTTTCTTTTTTATCATTCTGAACTCTTTTGATTTATTATTTAATTCACTTAAAGTGCTATCATAATACAAACCGGCTATTAAATATTCTTTATTTCTAAAATTTAAGTCAGCTAATTCGGAATAAATTTTCGAACTTAAAATTTCGTCGTCTGGATCAGTTGCCAAAGATTTATTAAAAAAAACAGCTGCTAAAGAGTCGCTTGTTTTAAACAATTGTTTTTCTTTAATTTCTTCACTAATATTTTTTTTTAGATAAAGCTTTGCGATATTATAGTATATGACATCGAAAAACTCATTGTTTTCATAATTTTCTATTAATGTTTTTAATTGCAAAATGGAATTCTCAATAGAATCTGATGCCTTTGATCTGTTTAGAAATGAGTGGACATAGAATTTTCTTGGAATTTTTCGATTAAGTTTTATTATTTGAGAATATTGATCTATTGCCATATCCATAGAATCAAGCTCCTGATAAAGTTGTGCTAACAGAAATTTATTTTTTGGATTATTTCTTAAGTTATTGGATTGGTTATTAGATATATTTAAATAATACGCTGCACTGTCAAGTTGCTGTAAATTAACAAATGCCTGGGCTAAATATGCATTTGCCATTGACCTTTCTTGAATTAAAACATTGTCATATTCTAATATCTTTTTCAGATTGTCGATAGCAAATTGGTTTTGATCTAGTCTAATATTTATTTTTTCCTTCCAAATTTTAACCATATTTAAGTTATCACTTGAGGGGTGTTTGCGTAAAATATAATTAAAGGCCTCCATTGCTGGAATAAATCTATTGTCAAAATATCTAGCTTTACCAAGAAGGAAATATGCTTGATCCATTGTAGGGTTCTTTTCTTTTCCGCCAATATTCATAGAGTGTTTTTGGATAGCTAAGGTTGCTTTTTCCTCTGCTCTGGTAAAATTTGTCTCGCGCTCTTCATCTTCAGGTTTATAAAAATTAAATTTTTCGACTGGAATTAAAGACCAAAAATTTTCATTTACCTCTCTTTCCAAGTCTTCTAGCCCTTCGGCATACAAATTGTTGCCATTAAACAAAAAATTATATTTTGTTGTTAATGAATGAAGGCTTTTGTTTAAAAACTTGTCTTTTTTTCTAGAGCAGCCCACCAAAATAATGGAGAGAAAAAATAATGTTAGGATAAAAGTAATTGACTTTTTCAAATTATGATTTTAAGCTCAGTATTAAAACAGAATATAAATAATGATATTGTATGTTTGGTAAAAATAGTCATCTTTTTATTATAAAATTGAAAATATTTAAATTCGCATATAATCTTAAATATGGAATCAATTAAAATTACTTTTAAAGTTGATGGCGTCGAAACAACCATTCAAAGTGATAAAGGAAAGACTTTATTAGATTCTGCAATTGAAAATAATATTGATGCACCTTACTCGTGTAAAGGAGGGGCATGTGCATCCTGTGTTGCAAAATTAAAATCTGGAGAGGTCGAGCTAGAGCAAAATTATATCCTTACTGACAGTGAAATTGAAGAGGGGCTGATTATAACTTGCCAGGCATATCCAGTCTCAGAAGAAATTTATGTTGATGTTGATGATATTTAAATAGTATTATTTATCCTTTTAACAATATCCTCTACCTTGATACTATTAATTGCATCAACATAGTTTTTTGGACAATTAGCTCCATAAATGGTTACAGGAGTTCTTGGAAATAGTTTTTTATCGGGAAGTAATGAGTTTTTTTCCGGCTGTCCAAAAGGCGCATAGCCAACATAAGGATGGGTTGCCCCCCAAAGTGTAATCACATTTATTCCAAAAAGACTTGCTATATGGCCATTAGCTGAATCCATTGACAACATGATATCAATATTTGACATAACAGCCATCTGATCAGCAAGAGAATATTTTGAGGATATTATATGTAAATTACTCTTTGTCTTTATCAACTTTTCTTCTTCACCTTCTGCACAGAAAATTAATATATTATAATCAATTTCTAATAATTCAATAATCTTTAAAATTTTATTCAAAGAATACTGCTTACACATGTGCATTGCAAAAGGGGCTATTCCAATCAACTTTTTATTTTTAGCAAGCTTCAAATTCATTTGACTAATATTTAATTTTTTATAATAGATAAATGAATCAAAGCTTAGTTTATTTGTTGATAACTCTAATGCTTCTAAATATCTTTGATGCATTGACTTTAATTTTATTAAAGGTCCTCCTTTTATTAAGGAAATCTTTTGCCTTCTTCCTTTATTTAAAACCCTAAAATTATTTATTCTAAAACTTAGAAATATCCTAAGTAATTTAGTTCTTATTACATTATGTAAATCAATTATTTGGTCTGGCTTTATTTTATTTATTTCTTTTGATAATGAAAAAACACCTTTAATCGACTTATGTTTTTGCTTAAAAAATAGAAAATTTATATCATCGATTTGATTGAAGAGTGAAGAGAATATCTCTTGTGTTAAAACCGTAATTTTTAATTCGGGGTATTTATTTCTCAAAACACTTACAGCTGGCACGACCATAGCAACATCTCCAAAAGCTGATAACCTAATAATTAATAAATGTTTGCTCAAATTATTTGGAAATTTTGTTCCTATTTATAGTCTTCGTAAGATTTTTCTTCAACAAAGCCAGACTCTGTCAATAGGTTAATTGATTTTTTTACCTCACTTCTCTTATCATTAGTAAAGTATACGGCTCTGGCTAAACTAACAAACACTTTTCCAAAATCTTTCTTTCTTTCACATTCTCTTATGTCATCTTCAATTTTCCATAATTCACCATTAATTTTTGACAATTCGAAATAGAGTGTTTTTAAGGGATCCCCATACTTGTTAAATAGCTTATTGCTTAACGGGTGTAATTCGTTGTATTCCTTGCTTATGTTTAATAATTTTTCTTTGTTACTTATATTAGATAACTTTAATTCTAGAATTGTTAACTTATCAAGTAATTCACCAATGGAAACTTCTACTTTCATTTTTTACAGTTTTTGACCCTAAAGAGGGTAAGAGTTTAATAAAATTATTGTTAATATTCCAATCTCAAAAAACAAATTATTCCTTAACATGGATATTATTTTTACCAAAGTTACCAGAAATGGAAAGAATAATAAAATTGAATACTCTTTAATTAAAAACATAAAAACTAGGGAATTTAAAAAAAAGATTAATAAAAAAAGATTTTTCATTCTATCAGTTAGGTTATTTCCAAAAAATTTTAACGAATAAAGAGTAAATATTAAAGCCACAACTATACCGAAGGCCCAATGATTAAAATCAGAATATAACATTTTATTTGTTGTTAAACTATGCCATGTGATTTCAGCATTGTTTATAAAGAAAATAAGATTTAGGTTTATTTTACCGTTAAATAATGAATAGATAAAAGGCAAAGATAAGGCCGCTATGCATCCAACGATAATTTTAAACAATGACTTAATATCCAATTTGTAAAAGATAAATATTCCCGCTAAAATTGAAATGAAAAAAAATATATTAATAGTGTGAATATATATCGAAACGGAGAACCAAAAGCCTATATCAAAAAATTTTTTATTTAAATTTTTTTTTGATCTTAAGCTATATATTTTTCTTATTGAAAACAGTAAGAATAGGTATGATAGTGTAATTTTAAAATCGTAAGACATTTTAATAAAAGTTCCACTAAAAATGATTAAACCCAAGGTTATGAACTGGTTGTTTTTTAAAATTGAATTTTTTGAAATAATAAATGTTGAGAGTAAAAAGGTGAGAATTAAAATGATTGTTGAAAAAAAATCATTGTAAGTTAGATTTTGGTTTTTTAACACTGCCATAATTATAACAGAAATAATTATGGCCGAAATTAGCTGAGGTAATTTTGTAAATTTGAAAAAACTTAAAATCATATAAAGATTTGTATATTTGCAAAGTAAATAATTATAAGAAATAATGAAGGAATTCTTTTACTCTATCGAAAATATTTTTATTAACTATTTGCTTATTCCGTTTGACGAACTTAGAGAAACTGCTGAATACAACTGGTGGGTTTCAAATAGTGTTGCTTGGTTTTTTATTTTTATTGGATTAATAGCGTTTTGCTATTGGATGTTTCAGCTTAGAAAGTTCGACAAAAATAAAGAAGAGGATATGACAATTACTGCCCATGATTTTCTATAAATCAAAGCCAATATCCTTTCTGTAATACATTTTATCAAAACTTATCTTTTTAATTGACTTATATGACTTTTCTAAAGCCTCATTTATATTTTCTGCAATCGAAGTTATGGCTAGGACCCTCCCACCGTTAGTTTTTACTTTGCCTTCTTCATGTATAGTGCCCGAATGAAATATTATAGAATTTTTAACATCTTTTAAGCCAAAAATCTCCTTGTTTTTTTCATATTTTTCAGGATAACCTCCTGAAACTAGAAAAACAGTTGCAGCTGAATTTTGATCAATTTTAATATTGTAATTTTTTAGATTACCATTACTAACTGACATCAAAAGTTCTAAAAAATCTGACTTAATCCTTGGTAACACAACTTCAGATTCAGGATCTCCCATTCTAACATTATACTCGATTACATAGGGCTCATTATTGACATTAATTAAGCCAAAAAATAAAAAGCCCTGATATTTTATTTTGTCTGATTTTAGACCATTAATTGTTGGCTTAATAATTTTTTCTTCAATTTTGAGCATAAAATCACTTGATAAAAAAGAAGGCGGGGAAACGGCCCCCATACCTCCGGTATTCAAGCCAGTATCGCCCTCTCCAACTCTTTTGTAATCTTTTGCGCTTGGAAATAACTTGTAATCAATGCCATCAGTTAAAACAAAACAGCTTAACTCAATTCCATCTAAGAACTCTTCTATTACTACAAACCTACTTGCTTCCCCAAATTTTGATTCTATTAACATTTGTTTAAGTTCACTTTTTGCTTCGTCAGGTTCTTCAATAATAAGCACCCCCTTTCCTGCCGCTAGTCCGTCTGCTTTTAGTACATATGGAGGAGGCATAGAGTCAATATATAAAAATGCTTCATTTATATTTTCACTACTAAAAGTTTTGTGTAAAGCAGTTGGAATATTATGCCGGTTTAAAAAGCGTTTGGCAAAATCTTTACTGCCTTCAAGCTGTGAAGCATACTTATTTGGGCCAATTATAATTACCTCTTCTAATCCATTTTCATTCTTAATATAGTCATTGAGCCCACGCACTAAAGGGGCCTCAGGGCCTACAATCACCATTTTAATATTAAGCCGCTTAATTGCATCAACAATTAATTCAAATTCATGAACTTGAATTTTTAAGTTAGTGGCTAAATTGATAGTGCCCGGATTTCCTGGGGCTACATAAAGGCTGCCGCATAACGAACTTTGCTTTATCTTATAAGCAAATGCATGCTCTCGTCCGCCAGACCCTAAAATTAAAACATTCATGGGTATCAAAAATAATATATTAGACCGAAACTAAACTAACTAATATGCTTTTTTCTCACCCTTAATTATATTAATTACCGTCACAAAAATAATCTTGATGTCTAAAATAAAAGACCAATTTTCAATATAAAAAATGTCATACTTAATTCGATTAATAATATCTTCATTCGTTTCAATTTCTCCTCTAAAGCCTTTTGTTTGAGCCAACCCTGTAATACCCGGCTTTACATAATGCCGGACCATAAACTTATCTATTGAGGATTTATATTTTTCATTTTCTTTAATCATATGAGGCCTTGGTCCAACAACAGACATATCGCCTATCAATACATTAAAAAATTGTGGTAATTCATCAACACTGTATTTTCTTAAAAGTCTTCCCAATCTTGTAACCCTAAAATCGTTTTTTGTCGCCGTCATGCTATTTGCCTGCTTGTTTATTTTCATAGATCTAAACTTGAGACAGTCAAATACTTTAAAGTTATAGCCATTTCTTTTTTGTTTAAAAAATACTGGCCCCTTAGATCCAAGTTTAATAAAAATTGATAATATTGGGGTTAACCAAGATAATAATAGTACTATTACCAGCAATGCAAATAATATGTCGAAAGCGCGTTTAATAAAATTGTTGAAAGGGTCTTCCAAATGAATTGTCCTTAAGGACAAAACTGGGATGAAATCATAGTTTTGGTAAGATAATTTTTTTGAGTATATTTTTCCAAAAGCAGGAATAAATTTTACCTCTTTCAAGTTACTTTCTGCATAATTTACAATTTCATTTAATTTTTCAGGTTTTACTGTACTTAGACATAAATATATTTCATCAATTTCTTTTTCTGAAATATATTTTTTTATTACATCAGGGTTGGTGGCTAAAGAACTAAAGACTTTTTTTAACTTAAAACCAGCTTCTTTTTTTTGATTAAAGTAGTTAGCCAAAAAATTTGTTTGGTTTCCAGATCCTATGATTATTGTCTTTCTATAATTTCCACCAAAAACAACCCTAAATCTAAGCAGTAAATAATAAACGGAAAATTTAAAGATTGTTATACATAAGAGAATCGTTGTTGAAAGCTTTAGAACAGTTCTAATATTTAATTGATCAGTCTTAAATGAAAAAGAGTTTAATATTCCTAGAATCGCAAATAAGCAAAAAGTAAAAACAATGTATTGAATAAGTGTTAATCTGAAAATTTTAATTTCTGGAGTAAATCTGTAGACGCGATAAAATTGTGTAAATGACGATATTATAATCCACGAAATTGACAAAAAGGCTGAAAGGAGTAATGTTGTATTGAAATCTTTTATAAAATAAAATGTAAGTCCATTTATGATTAAAATATCAGAAGTGAAAATTATAGGATTTAAAAACCTTGAGAATCTGCCTTTTTTCTTTTTCATTTTAATTTATGAACGCTTAGTTTTTTTTGTATAAACGTATTTATATTTTTAGCAAAATTTTTCTGTGAAAATTTGCTAGCATGAATGCTTATATATTCATAATCAAACTCAATTTCTTTAAAACGATTTAATGCATTTAAAATTGCATTCGTGGTTTGATAATTAAAAAGAATTCCTGTTTTTTTGTGAATTATTGTTTCTGAAAGCCCCCCCTTGTTAAATGCAATTACAGGTGTTCCACATGATTGCGCTTCAACAGGTGCAATTCCAAAATCTTCTACTCCTGCATGAACAAAGGCCTTTGCCTTGCTAACCAATCGCATTACCTCTTCTGGCTCGAGAAAGTCGTAAAACTTAATGTTTTTATTAGCAATTTTCCTTAATCTTTCTTTCATTGAACCATCCCCAACAACATACAACTCATCTTCCGTTTGATTAAATGTATTAATCAACAGGTCAACTCTTTTGTAGGGTTCCAACCTTGCAGTTGTTATGAAATATTCTTTTTTATCTTTTTCAAGTTTAAACAAGGTGGTGTTAACAGGGGGGTATATGACTGTTGAGTTAATATTATAAGTTTTTTTTATCCAATCTTTTACAAACAATGAGTTCGCAATTATGTAGTCTGGCCTTTTAGAGTGATTAATGTCCTTTTTTCGTAGATATCTTAATATTGGCCCTAAGATAAATCTTTGCCATGATGAAAAATAAATCCCTTCATTGTCCCAAATATATCTTTGATTTCTTGCCTGATAATAACAAATGTGTAGCTGGTTAGACTTCTTTTTAAAGCCTTTGGCTACCGAAAATGAAGAGGAAATAATTAAGCTCTTTTCGTTGTCATTGTCAAATCTAGAAATAAAGTAAGGGAATAAAAAAAACAGATATCGAAAGTTTGACTTTAAAAATTTTAAATCTGATTGAATGATTACAACTTTTTTCTTTTGAAAGACCTTGTTAAGGTCGTTTTTGGACATTATATTAATAAGTGTATAACATTTGTCAAAGTCAAATTGCTTATTTAAAACACTTAAGACTCTCTCAGCGCCTCCATATTTATCAAGCCAATCAGCTACTAATATCTTTTTCATTTTTTGAGTTAATTATGTGAAGTGCGAAAACTAAAGTTAACGCAAAAATAAATGACCCAAGCTGTCTATGAAATATATTTTCAATGATTAAAAAAAGAATTAAACCTAAAATTAAACTGAGAGAATAAATATTTTTATAAAATACTGAAACAGCTTCTTTTAAAAAGATCATAAACAAAATAAGGCCAAGCAGTCCAAAAGACAGGACAATATCTATGTATTGATTGTGTGTATTATAATTCCTTTCAATGAACCAATTTCTTCTTTGTTCAATCGGCATCGATTGATATTTTGATGCCAATAATTTTTGAGTTTTAAATGTTCCGATCCCAAATAAATAAGGCTTTTCTTTCTTAAATATTTGACTTGAAAATTTCCATATATCAAATCTAGGCTCATGTGTCTTTATATTTTCTATAATGGTTCTAGCAGATGTGTCCTGAGAATATAAAAGTCTGTTTGACATGTTTTTACTTCCTATAATAATTGTTAAAAGGGTGGCTAGTAAGGCGATTAAAAGCCCTGCTCTATAAATCAATTTTAATTTTTGAGTAAAAGTAAAAAGGAAAGCGCTGGCCCTGTAAATCGATTTAAATTTATAAATAATGGTTACAAGAAAAATAATAAAAGCAATTAATAACGCGCTTCTGGATGAAATAAGAAATAGATTAGATATGAAGAATAAAAGAAGAATAGTGTACAACAATCTTTGTTTATTTCTTGTAGAGCCTTGCAATAAAAATGACAGCAAAACAATTGAAATTACAACAAAAATGCCTAGGTATAACCTTTGTGTGATATACAGTTGTTTAACATCTGTTTTTGCAATTAAAAATTCTAATGAATTTAAATCATAGTAGTTTATAATGTTAAAGTCGGTTATAGCACAGCTTATGAAAACCCCTAAGAGAAAGCCGTATATTATAAACCTTTTATCCTTTACAAACGCAAAAAGAGCAATAAGTAATGCTGTCTGAGAAATTTTACGAGTCTCTGCAAAATCATTAATAAATGAATCATTGAAAAGTGTAAAGAGAATTATGAAAATTAAAAATATTAAAAAGGCTTTAAAAAACTTTAAATTGATTATTTTAATTAGCCTTTCCTTGTCAAAAGAAATTAAAATAATAGCGAAAAGACATATCATACATATATTGACAAAAGCCTTAGCGTAAGTCATAAATGGAATTGAGACACAAATTAACGCTGCTATGTAGTTGTATATTCTTTCTAGTTGGGTTTTCATTTTACCTAAGCTTTTTTTTGATCATTGTGGTTGATTTTCTAGAAAAAAAATACAAAATAGTGCTGCGAATTAATCCATAAATCGGATATAGCCCAGGCTTGAAGTTATCCATAATGATTTTGATTCTGTTTTTAACCTGCAGTTTTCTATTTTGTGTAGAGATAGATTTTTCATCAACCACATAGTCTAAAAGAATCTCTGGCATATTTGCGCATTGGAAATGCTTAATCACTTTAAAAAAAAACGCATAGTCTTGAGCAGCATCTTTGTATTTTATCGGGTACTTTGGGACAGTTTTTAAAATTGAAGCCTCAAACACGACAGTTGGATTTACAAACATGCTATTTAGATACATATTTCTTTTAATTTGATTGTGCTTTAAAGGGTGTTTTATGTTATATAAAAAGGCTCCTTTGGAATCTAGTACTCTTGCCCATGTTCCCACCAATTTTACTGGCTTATTTTGCTGTAAAAAGTTTATTTGCTTAAAAAACTTGTTTTTATAACAAATGTCTCCAGCATCCAATCTAGCGGTATATTTATAATTCCTCCCTCTAACAAACTCTAAACACTTATTGGCTGCAATGCCGACCCCATAGTTTTTATCTAAATATATAAAATGAATATCACCATTGTTTTTATATTGAGATTTAATTTTGTTTTCAGGAAGCTTAAATTCACTTCCATCATCTGTAATAATTATATCAATTTTAAATGACTCATTAATTGATGATATGGTATTAATTAGACCGTCAGGGTTATTGAAATGCGGAATGGTTATTATCAGTTCTTTATCCATTCTGAGTTGTTTTTCTTTGTTCGATGACCCAAATTAAAGCAACACAAAGCCAGAAAAAATAAATTCTAAAAGAATCCATTTTAAGCCAATTGAGTGAAAACCCTATCATAGAAACTAATATAATGAAAGCAATTATTGAATTTTCAGATTTCAAATTATTAAAACACCATAAAAAAATCTGCAATAAGATTAGTCCAAAGAATAAAAAACCAATAACACCTGTTTCACTTAAAATTCTTAAATACATGTTATATCCTGGCGGAAATCTTTTATCATTTTGGTTTAAATATTTTAACCTAAACTCCCAATTATTTTTCTTAGCCCATGTGGGGTATTTTTTTCTTGATTCAAAGGCTTGTTGACCATATCCAGTACCTGAAATTGGGTTTTCAAGAAATACATAAAACATGGCTTGCTG